>Ga0210057_1001979_pt1 | contig 30239 bp, 31 predicted proteins | sample CryGeyCG2114_010_2_FD_183968 | JGI IMG/M metagenome (GOLD analysis project Ga0210057, IMG submission 183968) | Groundwater microbial communities from aquifer - Crystal Geyser CG10_big_fil_rev_8/21/14_0.10 (SPAdes) (version 2) | ecosystem: Environmental > Aquatic > Deep subsurface > Groundwater ...
CCAAGCGAAGTGGCAGAGCTTATGCCGGGTCAGACAAATATTTCTTTTATTCTTCTCGATGCCCAGCCGGAAACTATTAGAAAAAGAATTTTAGGCAGATATCCAACCAAGGAAAGCGAAGAAAAGTTTACCAAGCAGACGGGGGAGACCATCTCAGAATTTATCGATAAAAATTGTAATTTCTTGCCTGTGCTAAGAAAAGAATGTCAGGAATATAAATGCGAGATAGTTGTCACGGATGATAAATCAAGTGAAGCTGTTGCGGGAGAGGTGGCTAAAGTTGTTGCTTAATGGAAATCCAAATTCTTTGGCGGTACCCGCGTAGGCCTTTACAGAAAGGGTCGGCGATGGTATTTTGTTGTTTGTTAGTTAAACAGAATCTTGAACTGGATTTTCAAATTTTGAAATTCATGAACCTTTGGCCCCAAATGACGAAACGCCGTGGCTCAGCGAAAAAGAATTTCCTCCATTGAACGGTTTCCGCTAGTGTCAAAACTCAATTTGCGAGCCGACTAACCCTCGGCTTTTTGTTTACTAAAATTTTAATAGACAAAGATTGGACTAAATTCAAAAAGGATGAACTGTGTTACTATTGATGTAACAATATAGAAAATATTTTTTTCCATGGACTTCCCCGAGGCTAGGGCAATCTACTTAATTTTACATATAATCGGTTTGGCGATCGGCGCCGGCGGGGCTTTTTTAAGTGACGGAATATTCTTTCAATCGGCAAAAGATCGATCCTTTTCTAAAACAGAGGTGGGGTTCCTGAAGTTGGGCAGTCGTTTTATTTGGGTGGGTCTATTAATTCTTACTATAAGTGGCTTACTCCTTTTTTATATGAATCCAGATCGTTATTTGGCCTCAGATAAATTTTTGGCGAAGATGACTATAGTCGCGGTCATCGCCTTGAACGGTTTAATATTCCAGCGAGTTCACATAAAAAATATTGAAAAAAATAAAGTTTCCGTTTCCTTGTTTATTAGTGGCGGGATATCGGCCGTATCTTGGCTCTCGGCAATAATTCTTGGCTCCCTCAGGTCCGTTTCCTATGACTATTGGACGATAATCGGTTTTTATCTGATCGTTTTGATTATTTCCGTCTTAGTTGGCCTCTGGATTAAAAAAACCGTGTTTCGTCTATAGGTAAAAAATAATATGTGGAGCTTGGCCTTTTTTATCTTTGGCTTCGTCGCTCTCGTAAAGGGGTCGGATTTTTTAATTGATGGTAGCCGATCTATCGCCAAGCGTTTTAAAATATCCGATTGGATAATAGGGATAACAATTGTCGGGATCGGGACATCTATACCAGAGTTTAGTATCACGCTTCTCTCGGCCCTAAAAAACGAAGTTGACATTGGCTTGGGCACAATTATCGGCAGTAATACCTTCAATGCCTTATTTATTTTGGGGCTAGTGGCGCTGGTTTATCCGATAAGCGCAAAGCCGAGATGGATAAACCAAGATTTAACAATCAATATACTGGCCGTTATTATTACAGGGATCTTCATTTTATTTCCTATTTTTGGGGGTAATTTTTTTGAACTTTCCAGTGGTGAAGGGCGTCTCCTTTTAATTTTATTTCTTATGTGGATATTTCGAGAATTGTCCAAGAACGGGATAGACAAAGCTACTGATAAAAATGATCCGGCTTTAAAAATATTTTCTGTCCTAAGTTCTTTTCTTATGATCGGCGGGGGCCTTGCGGGGGTTCTTATTGGCGCCCAATGGGTAATTGATGGGGCCTTGATAATAGCAAACTATCTGGGGACGAGTCAGGCCGTCATTGGGCTTACGATCGTTGGTATTGGCACGTCATTACCGGAGATCACGGTTTCCCTACGGGCTGCTCGCAGAAAAGATTTCGGAATATCTTTAGGCAATATAATCGGCTCTAATATTTTTGATTTTTTGGGCATATTGGGAATCGCCGCGTTATTCGGGGCAATATCTGTGCCCAAAGAGCTTTTTATTGATTTCGGGGTTACTCTAGGAGCTATGCTTATCTTAATGGCGATGATTCTCTCGGGCAAAAAGTATGTTTTACAAAGATGGCAGGGAGGCGTCATGGTTTTGGTATATCTTTCATATCTATTTTTTACATTTCAATTTTAGATACTTAATGGCGTTCCTTGCATTCCGCACGCTGTCTGTGATAATTAAAGGATAAAATCTTTCAAATGTTTACCGCTGTCCAAGCTATCGATCTAAAATTATTTCATCTGCTCAATGGTCTTGCGGGCCAGTCTTTTTTTATGGATTGGCTTATTATATTTTTTGCTTCCCACTTGGAGTACGGGTTGGGGATTGCTTTCTTGGTTTTTGCTTGGCTCCACGGCGCTACTTTCAAACAAAGAATTTATGTCTTTGGGGTGACGGTGGTCTCCGTTATCGTTGCTAATTTTGGAATTACAAAAGTTATTCGCACTTTTTATCATCGCCCCCGACCGCTCGAGGCCTTGTCGATTACCCATCTGCTGACTCGGACGGATGCTTCTTTCCCATCAGGCCACGCCACGGTTTTTTTCGCCCTGGCGATGGCGATCTATCTTCATAATCGAAAATGGGGGGTCTGGTTTTTCGTTGGGGCAATCTTAATTAGTCTGGGTCGAGTGACGGCGGGGATTCATTACCCCCTGGATATCTTAGGGGGAGCCGTTATCGGCATGGCCGTGGCCGCTTTTATTTTCCACCTTGCTAAAAGAAAAAAGTTGCTTTTAGTTAATTTTTAAGGTATTATGAATTACCACTAAATAGAGAAGGGCTCGCAAATTTGTCTTTTGGACAAGTCGCGTCATATTGGGCGGGCTTATTTTTTTGATATGGAAATTAGAAATATCGCCATTATTGCTCATGTTGACCACGGTAAAACCACGCTTACCGATGCTTTAATGCGCCAAACGGGGGCCAGTCAAGGCGATGTTTCAATGGATTCCAACGATTTAGAACAGGAACGGGGGATTACAATTTACGCTAAAAACGCCTCTCTGGTCTATCCCGCCAGTGGCTCGGGACGAGAGTCGACAAAAATAAATATCGTTGATACTCCCGGCCACGCTGACTTTGGGAGTGAGGTTGAGCGAGTACTTCGTTCGATTGATTCGGTCTTGTTGGTGGTAGATGCTCAAGAAGGACCGATGCCCCAGACTCGCTTTGTTTTAAAAAAATCTTTAGAGCTGGGTCTAAAGCCAATGGTCGTCATTAATAAAATTGATAAACCGGCCGCTGATCCGGGCCGAGTCGAAGAGCAAGTTTTAGAGTTGTTTTGGGAGCTAGGGGCTACGGACGAACAATCTAACTTCCCGGTTATCTATGCTATCGGCCGAGATGGGATAGCGAAAAAGAAATTGACTGACGACTCGAAAGATTTAACCCCGCTCTTGGAGATGATCTTAGCGCATGTCCCGCCGGCTTCTTCTTCGGCGTTAACGCAGAAGCCCCTGCGAGCCCAGCCCTTCAATTTGGGTTACGATAATTTTTTGGGTCGCTTGGCGATCGTTCGAATTTACGAAGGAGTTATAAAGGTTGGCGATAAAGTTTATATAAAGAACGCGGAGAAAGAGGACCGTCAGGCTCGCATTACAAAACTTTTTTCATTCAAGGGGCTTGAGCGTGTTGAAGTCGCTCAAGCTTCGACGGGTGACATTGTCTTAGTAGCCGGGCTAGAAGATATTGATATCGGCGAAACGATCAGTAGTGAAGAAGTTGCCGAACTATTGCCCCACATTGCGGTTGATGAGCCGACTATTGCTTTAAATTTCTTAGTTAACAATTCGCCCTTTGCCGGCCGAGAGGGTAAATTTGTGACCTCTCGACAAATTCGCGATCGCTTGAAGCGCGAGTTGGAAGTTAATGTTGGTCTAGATGTTGATTTTTCGCAAGCCGAGATATTTAAAGTCTCCGGGCGGGGAGAATTGCACGTAGCAATTTTACTCGAGAATCTTCGCCGAGAAGGTTTCGAACTCCAAGTTTCGCAACCCCAAGTTATTTTCCATGTTGATAAGCAGGGAAACAAATCGGAGCCATTCGAAGAAGTTGTTGTTGATACGCCCCAGATTTATCAAGGTACGATTATCGAACGTCTGGGCCAGCGAAAGATGTTTTTGAAAGATATCAAAACCCACAGCCAATCGGTTCGACTTATTTTTGAAGGACCGACCCGAGGCCTTTTCGGTTATCACAGCCAATTTGTTCTCGACACCAAAGGCGAAGGAATTATCGCCTCGCGATTCATTGAATTTCGACCCTTTGCCGGCGAGATTCAAAAAAGGATTGAGGGCTCGATGATCTCCATGATTGGGGGGAAAGCTCTGGGTTTCGCTTTGGATAATCTCCAAGATCGAGGCACCCTTTATATCAAGCCGGGGGTGGAAGTCTATGAAGGCATGGTCATCGGCAACACGGCTAAGGGTGAGGAAATGTATGTTAATCCGACAAAAGGTAAGCAATTAACCAACATGCGGGCCTCCGGTTCCGATGAGGCCATTAATTTGACACCGCCTTTTGAACTAACGATTGAGCATGGACTGGAGGTTATGAGCGAAGACGAGTATTTGGAAATTACTCCAAAGTCAGTCCGACTTCGAAAACAGACTTTAGCTAAAAATATGCGCAACAAATAAGTTTAATTTTATGTATCAAAAAAGATTTTCCGGTAAGCGATCTCGAAGTATTTATCCCAAACGGGCTAGCTTCCGTTATCCAAAACAGACCAAGAAAAGCGTCTCAATCGATCCGACTCGATTTGTCCATAAAGCAATAGTTACTCAAGAAAGTGACAATTTTATCCCCGAACATCGTTTTGAGGATTTAGTGATCTCACCGATTTTAAAACGTAATGTGGGGGCAAAGGGCTATAAGGTCCCCACTCCGATCCAAGATCGAACTATCCCGCATGTTTTACGGGGGCAAGATGTGGTGGGAATTGCCAATACGGGGACGGGGAAGACGGCGGCGTTTCTTCTGCCCCTGATTGATAAAATTCTCATAAATCCGACCGAGAAGGTTTTAATCATTGTTCCGACTCGAGAGTTAGCGCTTCAAATTGAAAAAGAACTGCGGGATTTAATTCGAGGGTTAAACTTATGTCCAGTTTGTGTTGTCGGTGGTGCGGCTATCGGAGCCCAACTTAAAGCCTTGCGAACGAAAAATCATTTTATCATTGGCACTCCCGGTCGACTCAGGGATTTAATAAAACGGGGGAATATCAAGCTAATTCAATTTTCGACGCTGGTTTTAGACGAAGCCGATCGGATGTTGGATATGGGCTTTATTGAAGACATGCGCTTTGTCGCCAAAGGGATGCCTTCGGCCCGACACACTTTATTTTTCTCGGCCACAATTTCTCGCGAGATTGAGAGTCTGATTAATGAGTTTTTGAAACAACCCGTTCGAATCTCCGTTAAAACCGGCGAGACGGCTAAAAATGTCGAGCAGGATGTTGTTAAGGTAGGCTCCGGAAAGAATAAGGTCGATGTTCTCCACGACCTTTTGAATCAAAAAGAATTTCGAAAAGTTCTTGTTTTCGGCCGGACCAAACATGGCGTAGAAAAACTTTACCGACTTTTAATTGATCGCGGTTTTAAAGCGGAATCAATTCATGGCAATAAGAGCCACTCTCAGCGTCAGCGCGCCCTAAAAAGATTTAAAGAAAACAGTGTCCAAATTTTAGTCGCGACGGACGTCGCCGCTCGAGGTTTGGATATTGACGACGTCTCTCACGTTTTAAACTACGATTTACCGACAACCTATGATGACTATGTCCATCGAATCGGCCGAACCGGCCGAGGCTCAAAACTGGGCAAAGCCCTCACCTTCATCGACTAGGCGGGTTCTCCCGAGGAAGGGTTAATTTGACCTTAATCAGATTCTACTATATAATATTAATTCGCAAATTGCTCGTTAACATAATAGTTTAAGGTCGTCCTAATAAGGAGGAGGTTGAAAGAATGAAAACTAGGGAGCTGGTTCGAAAGGTCTACGAGACCTACTATGCTTTTCGGTGGGCCGTGTTGGGAGTTTTTGGCTTTATCACGGTAAGCCAAATTTTAAATCTTATTTCGCCCTATCTGCGGGGTAAAGTCGTCGACGGCTTCGTCAACAAGATACCGATCGGTGAGATTTACGCCATCATCGGCTTGGCCATTTTGGCCAACTTTACTCAGGTTGTTCTAGTGCGGTATTTTCGAGAAGTCTATGAATCTCATTACATTGACTTCTCGGTTCGCCGACACATTAGTCGAAGAATGATTGGGAGACTGCTCCAGTTTTCGATTAGTCAACACGCTAACGAAAACTCGGGCGTGAAGATGGAGGTTATCAAGAAAGGGGAGCATGCCTTGACGGCTTTGGCTTTCCAAATCCTCTATCGGATTATTCCGACCATCGTGGAGGTAGCCTTTCTGACGAGCGTCTTATTTTATTTTAGCCCATTTTTAGGGGCCCTGGCCCTTGGGGGCGTTGTTGCCTACGTCCTCTTTGTCGTTTTTGTGAACACCCACTTTCGGGGTGATTACGAACGGATTGAGGGCCTCTACAATGACAGCTCAAAATTTCAAGGAGAAGTCTTGCGAAATATCGAGTCGGTCATCGCCAACGCCCAGGAAGCGCGGATTGCCCGCGAGGCCGATATCAACTTTGGTCGGGCTCTCGGGGTTCATCAAGAGATGACGATTCGATTCGATCGTTTCGCCCTAATCCGAAATTCGATCATTGTTCTTTTCGGAGGCGGATTTCTCGGAATTGGGGCACCTTGGTCAATCAGGGCGTCCATACTCTTGGAGAGTTGGTAATGCTCTTGTCTTGGGCCGGCCAGATTTCCACTCGAATTTCCGGAGTTGGCTCAATTCATCGTCAGATGGTTGAAATGATGGCCTCGGTTCGAAAATACTTCCAAATGCTCGCCATCGAGCCGGAAGTGCGGGAGCCTCAAAATCCGATCCGGCCCTTGAGATTTCGGGGCAATATCGAGTTCCGAAATATTCATTTCTCCTATCGAAATCGGTCTGGGGGTGATCGAGTTGAACTTTCAAACTTAGCCTTGCAGGATGTCAGTTTCTCGATAAAATCTGGCGAGCGGGTCGCCTTTGTTGGCGAATCGGGCGCCGGAAAGAGCACCATCGTTCTTGCTCTTTTGCGCGGCCAAGACCCCGATCAGGGGCGAATTTTGATCGATAATAACGACTTGCGGTCTCTCGATCTCAAGCGTTTTCGCGGAGCTATCGGGCTCGTCGAACAATCGGTCTTTCTTTTCGACAACACCCTCCGGTATAACCTTACCTTTGGGTTGGATGGTCGATCTGTCCAAGACGAGGAGCTAGATCGCGTGGCCAAAATGGCCTGTATTGATCGATTTTTCCCCAAGCTAGAGCGGGGTTATGACACACTTATCGGGGAAAGGGGCATTCGGCTTTCTGGCGGGGAACGCCAGCGGGTCGGGATCGCCCGAGCCTTAATGAAGAATCCGGATTTCCTCATCTTTGATGAGGCCACGAGTAATCTGGATCCCGTTAATGAGGGGCTCATTCGGGAGGCCATTCAAACCGCTTCCCAAGGTCGAACAACAATCATTATCGCGCATCGTTTCAGCACGATTCGAGGCGTCGATCGGGTGATTGTTTTTGATCAAGGCCAGGTCGCCGGTCAAGGGACACATGAAGAACTGGTTCAGTCATGTGAGCCCTACCAGCGCTTAGTCGAGAGCCAATTATAGAAAGTCCCAAAGAGCCGATCGGGCTCTTTTTTGTTCCGATTCTATGTTGGCAACCTATCCTTTATTTTGTAAGATAGGGCAGTTATCTTCATTGGATCTAGTTCTGGCTGTTCCAATCACTACGGCCATTGCCGTGATCTTGGGGAAATTAAGATATGCTCGATAAGTTAAAACAATTAAAACAGATCCGCGATCTCCAAAAAGAGATCGGTAAAGAATCGATTGAAATTCAACGCCAAGGCATAAAAGTAACAATCGGAGGCGATATGAAAGTTTTAGATTTAAGCCTAAATCCTCAGCTCTCCAATACCGATAATGGCCGAATCGCTCAAGATTTAATTAATGAAGGGCTTGATAAAATCCAAAGGAAAATCGCGGGGCTAATGGGTAACTTTAATTTTTAATTATGCGCCAACGTCTAATAATTTTTGGCACTATAATTTTAGTTAGTCTGGTAATTTATTTTGGTTTTTTCAGAGAGTCGCGTGACGAAACCATCAATGAGATTACTTCGGCTGAAAACTACTTTATTAGCGAAGTTCAAAAAGGCGTTGTTGCCGAGCTCGGCCAACCCTTTGAAGGTTTCGAGTCGGCGATGTTTTTAGCGGTCTATCCCGGCTTAGTCGCCGATGATTTTAATAATGTTGAAATCTATGGCGACTTAAACAATTTTTTTGTCTCCAGCTCGGCTGATAACTCGATCACGCCCATCGGAATGATAACTTTTTTGAATAATGTCGCCGGAAGATTGAACTTGGCGAAAGAGACGGAGTCGGACATTGATTTTATTTTAGATTTTATTAAGAGAACCCCGGGTCCCAGTCCCAATCCGATAACCACCCCTACGCCGATTTTTAGCCCGGCCATAACCTCGACCCCTCGAGCAACAATAATCAAACAATCCGTCCCCTTCACCGCCCAAGCCCCATTTGGGGATTGGGCCGATCAACGTCAACAAGATGCGTGTGAGGAGGCCTCCGCCTTGATGGCGGTCTACTGGGCCAGAGGAATCACCGCCCTAACCCCGCAGAAAGCCCTAGGGGAGATTATTACGGCTTCTGATTGGCAAGAGGCTCAATATGGCACTTATAATGACACCTCGGCCCAAGATACCGTTTCAAGGATAATAATGCGCTATTTTCAATATGCTGAAGCTCGGGTTGAATTGCCTAACTCGCCTCAAGACATCCTGGCCGAAATAGAGGCTGGGAGCCTAGTTCTTGTTCCGGCTGTTGGCCAGCTCTTAGGCAACCCCTATTTTACGCCCCCCGGCCCGGAGCGCCACATGTTAGTCATTATTGGCTACGACTATGAAACTAAAGAATTTATCACCAATGATCCCGGAACAAAGCGGGGGAAAGATTATCGTTACAATCAAAATGTTTTATTCGAGGCGATTCGCGACTATCCCACCGGTAATCACCGCCCCAGCACGGAGAATCAAAAGAGGATGATCATTATCTCTAAATAAGGTCTTTATTTTTGGCTTAATTCTGTTAGGATAGCCTCATTATGAAAAAAATCGGACTAATCTTGGTCGTCATTGCTATTCTTATTTTGGCCTTTATTTTCTTTAGAAACAGTGGGCCGACCAATAACCTTGATCAATTTGAGCAAAGCGCTGAGAATCTTCCGGTTATCCCGGAGGGCCAATACAAAGTTGATAGCGAATTAACTCGACTGCGTTGGCAGGGCTCGCGAATTGACGGAAGTACGCACTTTGGCTTCGTTACCGTTAGCGGGGGAGAAGTTGAAGTTAAGGAGGGCAAAGCCGAAGGGGAATTTAACATTGATATGACGACAATTTCTGAAAGCAAGAACACGGAAATGTTTTTGCTAGATATTCGCGGTGAAGATTTCTTTGCCGTCGATCGCTTCCCAACGGCTAAAATTAAAATCAACATTGACTCCGAAATGGACCGGGGGCCGGAGGCTTACACGGTTCGAGGCGAACTGACGATTCGAGATAAAACCAACCCCATTTCTTTTCCGGCAAGAATCCATCGCGACGGCAATAATCTGGTAGCGGACGCTTCCTTCCTTATTGACCGAACTGAGTGGGATATTATTTTTGACTCGGGCAGTTTCTTCACTAATCTTGGCGATCGAGCCATCCACGACAACATTCAGTTTGAACTTCACCTTATTTTAAATTAGTCTCGGGGACATCTTGACGGAGATGCTATAATTAATTTATGGAAAACAAAAATAAAGCAACCCAAGAGGCGGCTTTTGCGGCCGGCTGTTTTTGGGGGATAGAAGATGCTTTTCGCCAATTAGAGGGCGTTACCTTCACGGAAGTTGGCTATATGGGTGGCCATCAAGATGACCCTAGCTATGAAGGAGTCTGCGGAGGACAGACCGGTCACGCCGAGACGGTTCACTTGGAATTTGATCCCGATAAAATCTCTTACCAAAAATTATTAAAAACTTTTTGGGAAATTCATGATCCAACCACGCTAAATCGACAGGGGCCCGATGTCGGCTCGCAATACCGTTCGGTAATTTTTTACTATAATGATGACCAGAGAAAACAAGCCGAGGAGTCAAAGACGGCCTTGGAAGATTCTGAGAAATACGACGACGAGGTCGTTACCGAGATAGTCCCGGCTCCGGAGTTTTATCGGGCGGAAGAATATCATCAGCAATACTTTGAGAAAACCGGCCGGCGGGTTTGTCACGTTTAACTTCAAAAAGAAAAGACTCCCCGTTTCGGCGGGGAGTCAGTTTTGGAATCGACGGGCGATCTTTTGGGCTAAGCCCTCTAGATCGTCCAATTCCGACTGGTGTACTACCAAGTCGGCCTTGGTCCCGTCTTTCTCGGGGTTGATGGTCAGGTCAATTGTGACCCTCTTTCCCCGAAAGACAAAGAACCCGTCGATTCCGTGCCACTGATCCAGTGGCGATCCTAGTGCGGTGTAGAACCGCAATTCCGACCAATCCTCGATTTCCAGCGCGATAGCGATCAGCGCGTGGAGATCGTTCATGGTCGGCGATTCGGGATCGCTCGGATCACCCGACTGGCCCTTTTCGACCAGTCGGAGGCTCTCACGGAATGGGGTATAATCCCCATTCCAAGAGAGCCGGCACGGGCCCAGCACCTCTTGTTCAAAGAGGTGCCCAGTGTAACTACTAGGTGTGGCCATTTCCAACCTCCTTGAAAGGTACTGGCGAGCGGAGACCCATTCTCCGCTCTCAATATCTATATTATCCCATATATTATATAAGTATGTCAAATAAAGTAAAAACCCCAACTTTTGGGGCATTTCTCTTTTTTTCCGTCTTTTTTAGGAGTTTTATTCGAAAATCGATAAGGCTTGCATAATCCCCATGCCCAAAACTAGACCTATTAGTTGGAAAGTGGCTAATTTAATCCCATTTTTCCGGCCTTGGTTGAGCTCCGGGATCAAATCGGTTAAGCCAATATAGATAAAACTTCCAGCGGCCAGGGGGACAACATATTCAGCAAAGGCGGTAACCTCTTGGCCAATCAGAACTGTCAAAATTAAACCGGCAACGGCCACAAGGCCGGAAATAAAATTCCAGAATAAGGCCTGTCGACGCGTATAGCCGGAGTGAATCAAAACCCCAAAATCACCAACTTCTTGAGGAATTTCGTGAAGAAAGACGGCGATGGTCGTTGCAACCCCCAAAGGAATACTGACCAGATAAGAAGCCCCGATTAAAATACCGTCGATTAAGTTATGTAAGCCATCACCGATTAAATTCATCTGACCGATTCGATGATCGCAATGTTCGTGGCTCGTGTGATGATCGTGATGCCAAAGCAATATTTTTTCCAGAATAAAGAAAAAAACTATGCCCCCTAGGACCAAAAGCGCCGTTTGGTTAGCGCCCAACACTTCTGTCGCTTCGGGGATTAAGTGAATGAAGGCATCGCCGACAAGAGTTCCGGCCGCTAAACTTACCAGAAAAAAGGTAATTCGCTTTAACCGAGACTTACTTATGGATAAGAAAACCAGCGCTATTAAGGAAATTAAACTGACGGCCACGACACTTATCAATGAATAAAGAAAAATGTTTGACTCCATGATTTAGATTTAGTTTAGATTCTGTTAGAATAATAGCAGTGAGATCAAAAATCACAAAATTTATTGCCTTAATCAGCGGACTAGGGATTATCGATACAGCCTATCTTTCTTGGCAACATTTTAATTATAACCCGCTCCAGTGCAGTTTCTTCAGTGGCTGTGACATTGTTACCACCAGTCGATTCGCCGTGATCGGGGGCATCCCCTTGGCTCTGATAGGTCTTTTGTTTTATGCGATTGTTTTTATTTTAAATCTAATTTCCGAAAAACATCGATCGGCTCAAAAGATTTTATTGATTTTAGCTACGATCGGTTTTGGCGTCTCTGTTGTTTTACTCTATCTTCAAATTTTTGTGATTAAAGCTTTATGTATCTATTGTTTAACCTCATTTGCAACCTCAACGCTGATTTTTATCGCTCTCCTTTCTTCTCTTCGAAAAAACAAAAACCCCATCGCCTCGACTAGATAGTCAATTGAATGGGGTAGAATTTTCTAAGGAAGCTCTTGACGCGTTCACCAAGAACTTCAAAGACCACATGATCCGGGTGGATTTTTTTCACGCGGATGGCCAACCCGGCGATCCGCTCTTCCGCCCCTGGGAGGGCCGTGGCCGCTAAAGCCAGAATCGGGTCCGCTTTAGGATCACAGTCGAAAATTCGACAAAAGTCCGACCACTTTTGGGAATCCTCTTCCACGAATTTTCGGATCATATAAGCCAAGAGGTGTCGAGCAATATCGACCCTCCCGTTTTCCAGCCGAAGGTAGCTATAGCGAGCCACGCTTTCGGCTAGCTTTCTTAAATTAATGTACCGGAGGGGATCGGAAAATTTGCTCCCTCGATTCATTCCATAAACCTTGTCGGAGAATAGGAAGAATTTATGGAGCTGATAGTTCAAGATAGGGTTTTTAAGTTCCCCCCTTAAAATATCCGCCAGAAGAAGCGGGTCTTCCTTTAGGACTGAAAATCGCTTTCCGGAATAAATCGGGTAGCGTTTCGGCCAGCTTTCGATTACACGCCCCTTGCTTCGAGCGGTTACTTGGAATCTGGATTGCTCAATATCCAAACCGGGCCGGGCCCAGTTTTCGGCTTGGATATCGGCTTCGTACTGAAGCATCGCCAGAATATGCGGGCGAACAAGGCGGTACTGGTCCGGGGTAAGCCAAGATACTTTTTTCCTTGACGGGACCCAGACCTTCCCCTCTGGCCCCTGCATATTGTTTGGGTGGTTGGCCCGTGTGGCCCCAATCCCAATTTCGCAGAGGTCAACAACTTTAGGAATAGCCACCCCGTACCTTTTAGAGACCTTGATAAAATCAGGGGCGAGTTTTTGGGGTCTCCCGATGATGGTCATCAGGGCCAGGCGAGGCCCAGAGGAGTCTGCGATCTTTATCTCAACCCCGTCGGGATCAGTGATCGTGATTAGATATCGACTTAAGTGGGAGACGAGCTCCAAGTCGCGTCTAACCTTTTGAAGCGTTTTTTGGGTTATCATTTCTGGCCCTCCTTAGAACATCCCAAACTGTTGTTTAGTTTCCAAAGCCTTTCCTTGGCTTTGGCCGAGAGCTCTAAGCTCGTCAGGCGCCAAGGCAAGAATTTGCCGATGTCGCTCTAACTTTTCTAGGGTCGCTTTTCCCGTTCGACGGCCCGGAAACGGAGAAATTCCTCGAAATGTTTGTTGACCAAAAGATGGCTTTCTTTTTATCGGAACGATAAACCCCAGCCGGTAATACGGGAAGGCGGGGACAACACTCCGACAAAGGTCAGCTTGAAAGACACAATCCGCGCAAGGTTCCCAATAGTTTTTTGGGATTAAACCCGGCTGGGCCAAAGCCTCCTCGGTGAAAAACATCCTCTGGCCATTGGGCCCGTTCCTACTTTGAGATTGAATATGAGCCGAGCAATCTGTTCGACTCTTAAACCAAATTGAGTAGGAAAGGCTGTAAATCGGCAGATCTAGCTTAGTGATCATCCCCATCGTCCAAAGCGCGATGGAATTGGTGATCTGCTCCGTGACCCGAAAAGCGGGTCTTCCTCGCAGAGCCTTGAATATAGCCCCGTTATCGACCCGATTTTTTTCTGAACCAATCTGACCCGGCTGAAATTTTTGCCAGACCTTTTTGTTGATTTTAATTAACCCCAGCCCCAGAAAGAGCCGGATCATGTGAAAATCAACTGGCAACGGACAGGGCATTTTCGGAATCAACTCCTGTTCCATATACCAAATCGCGAGCAAGGAGAAGATTTTTAGGCGCATGCCCCCAAACCGATCATGGCGATCAACAGTATTATTGAACGCGGAGACAACGTTGTCTTGGCCCTGAAATATTTTCCGGGGGTCGCCCTCCCAATACTCCGACAAGCATCGGGCGTTGTTCCGCCAATTTTGAGTATGCTCTCGGATATTCATCGCCAGAGAGCCGTGGTTTGACTCGCCTTGAGTCGCTCCGCCAAGAGCGATAAGGCTGGCTTCTTCCAACTTCTGACCGATCTCCGGCGAGCTCATCCGGATAATTTCTTCCGGCTCGAACATCTCCGGATAAATTTTACAAAGTATCCCCAGGGAGAAAAAGGGGTCATCACTGTTTATCCCGCCTCGCATAAAGAGCGCCACGAAAAAATAAAACAGCACCATTTTCCGAGGATCTCCTCTTAGCTCCGTTAGCGAATTGAGATAGAAAATTTCGGGAGGGACGGTAAGGCCGTAGCGACCTTCCCCCTCGCGATACTGTTTCTCCAAAACCCCAAAAACATAACTCGCCCGTTGGCGATTAAAGAACACCAACCCCGCGCGAGCTTGCGCCTTCATTTTATTGCCCATGTGGTTATTATCCCTTCTGATTTTTTTAATGAACGGAAAAGTACACTGAGCTTAGCCTAACAGAATAGACCCACTAGGCAAACAAAAAACCGCTTCTTGATTTTAGCGGTTATTTTCTGGATCATCTTGCAACTTTCGAAAAGAACGGAGAAGTTTTTCCTCGTGTTGGTTGGGGACCTGCCGCGCGACCTTAAGGGTGTGTAAGACGAGTCCAACCATTCCCCGAGCTCGAGCGATCTCGTGGGGATCTCGCGTTTCCAGAGCTCGATGGACCAGCCCCGCGATTTTACGGGTGTAATTTCGGGGGATGAACATCCGGCCCCCGTATTCAAGGCCGATCCCGGTTATTACAATCGGCCCCTTTTTTAAATCTTTGAACTGACACTTGCCGTGGTTAATCGGCAATCGCCACTGTTTCAAGGTTTCTCTAATTTCGCGACGCTTCTTTCGAGAAGGCCGAGATCGAAAAGAGAATACGAGATCATCAAGATAATGGGTGTAATGACCCGCGGAAATCATTTTAGAAATCCGCCAATTAACAAGGGTGCCAATATAGGCGTTGAAAAGATCGGGGGAGGCGGGGAGACCGACGGGCAACCCGGGAATCTCCGGCAAAAGAAAATACCTCTCCAGAAATATCGTCACCCCGGCTTCATCTTCTTCCGAAAAAGCTTCGAAGTGGGGGATTGCCCGAAGAAATTCGATCACAATCTTGATCATCAGACTGTGGTCAACTTGACTGTAGGCATCTTTCAGATCCACAACATAGAAAAACCGGTTCCCCCGATGTTCAGATACCAGTCTCTGATGGGAAAACCCGGGGCGGGCGCCTCGGGCGTAATGTAAAGCCGAACTCGCTTTCTTGGAGACCCGCAAAAGATAAATGAGCCCTTTGTGGAGAAACCGGAGGGCCTCATTCGGAACGGTTAGCATTCTGACCTTCTTTTGGCCACTGAGGGGGTTTATATCTCGGATCGCCCATCTTTCCCATTTGGGAGGCTCTGAAAATGTCGGTCGGAGGCTAAGCTCTCCCGGCTTCGTGTAAGCCGATCGCTCTAATTCCGCCAGAAAATCGCTTATTTTATACACTGCGATCTCTCCTTCTTTATTGTTTTTTTAAAAATCAGCAGGGGGAGTCTCGAACCCGAAACCGATTTTTGCTGAGGTTGCTAGGAAGCTCGGTGCGAAAAAACACCTTACTCTCCTTTTTGGATTCTAGCCGAACCCTACGCGCTATGTGAATAGCGCGCACCCGCTCTGAGCGGATCGGCCCTCACTTAGATGGTTAAGGTTCTTCCGCGACTCCCCCCTGTCCTTCCTAGACCGCTGAGGTGCTAGGAGGCTGATTTTATATTCGCACAATGGGGTAAATTTACAATATTAGTTTGGATCGACACATTGAGCGCTGTCTTTAAACGGGGGGATTGTTTTTATGATATTACTCAGGGTACTGGTTAGGTCGGCCCGCTCATTTGATTGGATCAGCTCGTCGATGTGACCCTTGGAAGAATCAATGACATTTTTTAAAGTATCCGCTTGTTCTTCTAGGCTGAGATTGGCAAATTTCCCCTCATGGATAAGATTTTCAAAATCATTAATTTCGTTTTTAAAATCGGAAAGAATCGTCTTCTCTTTGGCGGCCGGATTTATGATGGTAATAGTTTTTTCTTTAGCCGCTTGGATAAAGTCGGGTTTTACAAAACCGATTACCAAACCAAGGGCGGCGAGACCAACTAAAAAGCGAATAATCATGGTTTTTATATATTATCATTATTTGGGTGCAACGTCCTCTAAATTATAGTATAATGGTCGTGGTAAACGAGCCAAATTTTTATGAAGAAACGGCCACAAAAAATTATCCTGACCGTCCTTTTTGTCTTGGGGCTAATCTTTTCGGGGCTAACCCCCGGATTTTCTTTGGCTGACGAGAGTCTCGACGCGATCAAGGCGCGCGAAGCGGAGATTCAAAGACTCCAAGAACAAATACAAGCCCTCCAGGGCCAGATCGACGCCAAGCAGGGTGTAGCTCGAACACTAGAAAATGAGATCTCCAGATTAAACGCTCAAATTTCCAAGGTTCAGCTGGGGATTCAACAAATTCAACTCTCGATTGACGGAGTTAACGGTGACATTGTCGGGATTAATCGAAAGATTCAAGATGGCCAAACCACCATGGCGACGCACAAGGAAGCCCTCTCCGAAATAATCCGGGTTATTAACCAGCAAGATTCAGAAAATTTAACGGAGATAGTCCTGAAAAATGATTCTATTTCCGACTTCTTCTCAAACCTCCACGCCATTAAAACGACGCAGAACTCGCTCAAGATTTCAATTGATCGGATTCGCCAAATCCAAGCCGAACTGGAAGAAGACCAAGCGATTCTTCAAGACAGACGTGGTGAACTTGAACAACTGCAAACCTTTCAGGAAATAGAGCGCCAAGCCATCGCTTCGGCTCGGGGCACCAAAGATAAAATTTTAAGCCAAACCCGAGGCGAAGAGGCGCGTTTTCAAGATCTGGTTCAGCAATCGAAGCGAAATATCGAGGCCCTAAGAGCCGAGATCCAGTTCTTGGTCCAAAGTGGTATTACGGCGGAGGACGCGGTCAAATATGCCGAATTAGCGGCATTGCGAGTTGGCATTCGGCCGGCCTTCCTTTTGGCTCTTCTGGATACCGAATCTCGTCTGGGAGCAAACGTCGGAAAGTGTGTCATCGTTGACCAGACAAGCGGAACAACTCGACATGTCACTACCGGACAAATATCGCAAAGGGGGATACATCCGACCAGAGATTTGCCGGTCTTTCTCCAGATAACCAACGAGCTTGGTCTTGATCCCGGGCAAACGCCCGTATCTTGCAACCCCTACGGCACCGCCGGTTGGGGCGGAGCGATGGGCCCGGCCCAGTTCATTCCCTCGACTTGGCTGGGCTATCGAGAAGCGGTATCAAAAATAACCGGCCGAACCCCGGCAAACCCTTGGAATTTTGAGGATGCCTTCATCGCCTCGGCTTTATATTTAGCGCGTCGCGGAGCCGCCGCTCAAACCAGAGAAACCGAGATCGCCGCCGCTAAGGCTTACATCAGTGGTAGCCCAACTTGTAGTAGCTCAATTTGTAACTATTACGCCAACGCCATTCTCCAAAAAGCGGCCCAAATTGAACCGACGTTGTGAAGCATAAAATTAAAATAATTATTTTAGCCTTACTCTTACCCGTCGCTTTGGTCGCTTTTGGGAGCACCACGAATCGAGAAGTCTTCGTCACCAATGTCAACGATTCGATAGCCTCTCAAGCCGGCGGATTTTTTGGAACCAGCGCCTCGATAACGGAAAATCTTTCCGAGCAGATAAAAACGGCCGTTGATCTTCTCAAGAATTCCGAACCGTTAGATATTGTCTACGCGAACACCTCCCAAATAAGAGCCAGTCAAATTCAAGAAGAGCCTCTTCGGCAACAAATCGCGCTGGCCATTTTAGAGGTCCCGACCGGCAAAATTTTTGAAGAACGTTACTGGCTTGATCGAGCCGAGATAATCGAGGCGAACGAGCTGAGAAAAAAATATCAAAATGACCCCAATCTCCCCGAATTTTTGCCGGCCAATCCGGACAACCGCTTAACTGTTACCAATAACTGGTGGAACAGTTTTAACTCGGATTTAAAGATTTCCAATCCGGACAAACCCAATCGAAACTACATTGTCTTGGCCAATAAATATATCTGGGAAAATGAAAATATTGTTTTTGAGTCCGATATCACACACGCCGGTCGTTTTTCTGACATTATCTACGTCCCATATTCAGCAAGTATTCACACCCCGGAGATAGTCGCCCTCGGGCGGGAAGCTCTTGATACCCACGTCAAAAAAGCTTTTCAATATTTAAGCGAGCGTCAAGTTCAATCACTCGCTTTTCCGGGAAAGCCGGTCGCCGAAACGCTCACGCCCGAATTTATAAAAACTATAATTACGATTGAACATACCGACCCATTGTTGTTTTTCTCGGCTTCGGAAACGGGCCGAAGCCAACTGGCCCAACGCGTTTTAATTCGATTGGGCACAAATGGGCCCGACGCCTTCCGCTTCACGGTCTCAAAAACCGGCGCCGCCGGAATTGCCCAGATTCAACCCACGACTTATGACGCTATCGTCCAGACTTACCCCCAAGCCGAATTGGAGGAAGACACGGATAGCGGTCGAGCCAATCTCCTCAATAGCATCATCGCCTCTATTTTGGTTTTTGATGACCACCTCGCGACTGTTTTCCGGGGTATGGACGCGACCGAACGGCAACTCTTTGATCAGAAAGTGGTTGAAAATACCGAGTTTATCGAACTGGTTCGAGCGGCGATCTATAACGGCGGACCCAGTAAAATTGATCGCCCCACGGCGACGATAAAAACTTCGAATAACGAAACCTTCGGCTTCATCCAAAAATATCAGGCCATCAAAGCCTTGGATCTACTCTAAGATCAAGCCCCCCATCTTTTCTAAAAGCAAAAAAGCTGGTATTCAAGAAGTAAATTTATGAAGAAAAAAGAAAAAATTGACTTGCCGGAGAGTATTGCCAATATAAATAATGATCAACCTATTTACTTTGAAAAAAATAGCTCCTCCCTAAAAGTTTTTGAAGTTGTAAATAATATTCTCGGACCATATGGCTACGAAGAAGTTTCCGCTGGTCAATTCAAACGTATTGCCGGTAGTTCGGCAAATTCATCTAACAAGATAGAAAATTTTGCGATCGGGAGGGGCTCAATTGCTCATGGATTCACCCACCTACCAAATATTATTGAGTATTGCCAATCAATTATTGATAATTCTATTTTGGTTCCCTTAGAAGAAGTTATCAAGGAATTCAATTGGGCAAAAAAAGCAATCAATGAAAATTTTATAACACTCCATTCGAATGGAAAAATGAGATATGACATAGAGGCAATTATGGATATAACAAAAGGAATGTTAAACGAAGTCGCGTTTAAAATGGACTGCGAATCCTATGGGATCGATATAGAGCTAAATAGAGATTTTTATAAAGGAACTTCCAATACTGATGAGGGGCAGGATGTAAAAAGAGTAAGGTTTAACAAAAATAAGTTTGCTGAACCTAAAGTTAAAGTCCAAATAAAAGATGTCCAGTACTTTTTGTTGATTCCGAAAAATGAGTTTGGAGGAGATAGGCAGGCCGGTCTTTTTGTTGGGTATAGGGTTCATTGGAAAAAAGCGAATACAGGGCAAAGATTTTTTAGAAGTTTAGGCGGTCGTGGCGAAGAAATATTTTCAGATTTTCCTGTTTTGGGCGGTATCAGGGTAGAAAGAAGAGGTTGGGCGCTAAGAAGCGATTTTCAAAGCTTACCAGCTGGCACAGCATCAAAAGGCATGAAATTTAATAACGACAATATGTTTGTTTATTGGGATAATTTAAGAAATATGGAAGAATTATTCCCAAAACTTTCAGATCTAATCTAAGCGCATTGCTTTTATTATTTGTCTTGCGACAGCCTTAACTACCGGGACTGTAACGGAATTGCCGATTTGTTTGTAGAGTGCCGAATCTGCAATTGCGGGTAATTTATAATTGCTAGGGAAACCTTGAACACGTGCACACTCAAGTGGCGTTAGTTTTCTAATACCTTTTTCGTCTTTAATAATTGGCACATTGTGTCCGCCAGTCCCCATGTTGGCCGTAAGGGTGGGACAGACGCCTTTTTTATTTTCTCGAACATACTGTCGGCGCCATTGATAAACTCGCCCCTTGTCTTTTACAAATTCTGCTAATTTCGGGAAAAGGGGCTTGTTGTTGTAGTAATATTTACTCCCAACATTTTTCTCAAGAATATCAGACATCGAAGTGGTGAGTGGCACGGGATCGGGAAACTCAAAACAATCAGCATGTTTTTTGTTTTTAAATCCGACAATATATATCCTCTCTCTATTTTGGGGCACGTTGCCATACTCCATGCTATTGAGTACTTTTGCTTTTACATAGTAGCCGAGATTCACAAGTGTTTCCTTAATAATTTTAAAAGTCCTGCCATCGTCGTGACTTTTTAGATTCTTTACATTTTCTAGTAGAAATCCCCTCGGCTTTCTTGCCTCAATAATTCTGGCAATGTCAAAGAATAGGTTGCCACGATCTTTTTTGTCCCCAAAGCCTTCTCGGTAGCCAGCGATAGAAAAAGCCTGACAGGGGAAGCCACCCAGAAGAAAATCGAATTCTGGCAAATCATCAATGCCAATTTTTCGCACATCTTCCACAATAAGTTTTGAAGTTGGAAAATTGAGATCGTAAGTATATTTGCATTTAGGTTCAAAGTCATTTGCAAATACCGTATCAAACCCGGCGCTCTCAAAGCCGAGTCGGAGTCCGCCAATACCAGCAAACAAGTCTATTGTTTTGAATCCATTTTTTTCAATAACCGGGATTGTTTTAGGTTGTTTGTGGATTATTTTAATCAGTATCCCTCGAATTTCTACTTCGCTCCGATAAATAGGTAAGTGGCTTTGGTTTGACGGTTGCAATCTAACGCGATCTTTTTCACGATATATTTTTTTTAGTGTAGCCTCATTGTTATCGATGATCGCTACCACAGTCTGTCCATTTTCTGCGACGGCTTGTTTTTTGATTACCACCGTGTCGCCATCGAAGATACCCTCGTCAACCATACTATCTCCTGCAACTCGCAAAGCGTAATAGTAGGAATCTTTGTTGAGAAGACTGTTACTAACCGCCACGGTCGCATCAAAATTTTCAATTGCTTCGATAGGCTGGCCGGCAGCAATTATACCAACAATTGGAATTTCTGTTGTTTGCCGAATATTTAATCCTCTCGTAGAGTAATCATCCCTTGCGAGTAGTTTTTTTTCAATTAAACCACCGATATGTTCATGGACAGTTGCCGGAGATTTAAGCCCAAACTTCTTTTGAATTTCATTGATTGTAGGGGATATGCCATTTTCTCGGATATACCCTTCGATAAATGTATAAAGTTCTTGTTGTCGTTTTGTGAGAGTAGCCATATATAAATATTTTATCCCGAAAACTACCCGAAAACTACAGCGAGTTGTCCACACTCTATTCGACATCTTGTCTTTATTTAGTTAAAAAACAGGAGTAGTGTGGGCATAGAATACCTCGACATTCGATCTTAAAACTAGTAATAAAACTAACGAGAGCGCTAGAGATTTTGCGGATTTGAGTACCGCTGATCAAAAGAAATTTCTGATTGAGTATTTGGATAAAAATCAGCTTTATGCAAATTTAAGCAAGATTGAGGGTAGGGGATATCTGGTGAGCAAAGAGGGTATTAAATTAAACAAAGAATTCTATGAAGATTAATTATGTGGGATAAAGTCGCAACTTTTTTAAGTTTTTCTGGTATTGAGGATAAAACGGTATGGCAAGATGTTATCCTTAGTTCTTTTTTGATACCACTAGTAATTTTTTTAGGGGTAAAACTTTCGAAATGGTGTAATAGTATTAGACCGTCAAGGTTAATTTTTAAAGATTATTTATCTAAAAATTCTTTTATTTATATATTTCATTCTCAGATGTCTGGCGCAGATGACGATTGGAACTTTAATAAAAACCAAAAGTATATTGCGAGATATCCCGACCCAACTCCTACAGATTATGCTCATCTTGGGATCCAGAAAAAGCTAAATATTGATCCGGTATCATCAGGGGCTGATAGTGAATGTGTTGCGGACATTTTTAATATTTTGGGGTTAATTCAAAAAACAAAAAATATTATTATTGGAGATCTGATAAATGATTGGAGCATTTGGTCAAAACCAATATTTTCAGTAGGTTTTAATCCAAAAACTAATAAACTTATCGAAAAATGCGACCCGATTTTTTTTGAATTAAGCGGAACTTCCTTAAAAGTAAAGAATACGAATATTAGTTATGGGTCTAATTTACCAGATGACGCCGGAGTAATACAAAAAACGATTGATAAAGATTCGGGGAACCCAGTTTTTATATTAGCGGGTATAGGTACTCTCGGAACAAGCGAGGCTGGCTTTATCTTGAAGAACAATTTTATTAAACTTGGGAAGCTTTTTGGGAATGATCCATTTTGCGTATTTTTAACAGTAAAAACTAATGAAGGCAAAAATTCAGCTTTAATAAGAAAAATTGTTCCCAGTCCCAAATGGTATCGAATTTTTATGTTTCCAATATTATATTTCAACTTTAAAAATAAAGATTTTTTTAAATACTGATTATGCTATACGACGAATTCAATTCATACAAAAACTTTGTCGGCGCTGATGTTTTCAAAAACAAGGCCACAGAAAAAACGGATATTTTGAAAAATCTTAATCCGGCTTTTCCGGTGCGCGAATATCAGAAAGAAGCGCTGGGACGATTTTATTATTATGTTGAAGAATACCACCAGAAACAAAAGCCGATTCATTTGATGTTTAATATGGCGACCGGTTCGGGCAAGACGCTCATAATGGTCGCCAATCTTTTGTATTTTTATCAAAAGGGATACCGTAATTTCATTTTTTTACTCGCCTTGGCAACATTATCCAAAATAGAGGGGGGCGGGCAAATTTAGAACATCGAGTAAAATAAACATATGCTCAAAGAATACATAAAATACTTAAAAGACAATCCGCGGGGGTATTGGTTCAAAGCTCGGCTCTACGGTTGGGGCTGGGTTCCTGCCCGATGGCAGGGCTGGCTTGTGGTGGCTATTGGCCTAGCCATTTTCATTCTCGGGATTTACGTCGGGGAGGCTGATGACGCGCCCGGGGCGGCCCTCTTGGGCTTTCTGCTGATGCTTGCCCTGATATCCACCTTCGGTTATTGGAAGGGCGAAAAGCCTCGTTGGCAATGGGGACCGCCAAAGGAAAGAAAATAGTTTATACTGTAAAACATAATATATGCGGACAAAAAACATTCTTGTTATCGTAATCAGTAGCACCATTATCGTCGTGGCATTATTGTTTGGTTTTCGGTCCTTGGCCCCTAATGGTGATCAACCCAGCCCGGTGAACTTTACCCAAGAGGGAAACGTGGTAAGAGATAACCCGGGGTTTAAACCCGGAGTCTGGTACTTGGTCTACGAACAGTCGGGATCATCGGCCCTAACCAAGGAATTAGACTTGGCTGATATTGCCCCTCTCCCTTTACAAAACGGGGAGCAGGTGCACGTAGAAGGGCGTGAGCGCGCCGGCGTGGTAAAGGTAACAAGTCTGCAAATTCTTAACGGATATTATGACGACCTGATTTGGGTTGAGGCGCCCTTGCCGGATCAAATCGTGGCCAGCCCACTTCTTATCACGGGGCAGGCGCGCGGGAACTGGTATTTTGAGGCCTCCTTTCCGGTAACATTACTGGACGCGAATGGTAAAGTCTTGGTCCAAAAGCCCGCTCAAGCACAGGGTGACTGGATGACGGCTGAATATGTGCCATTTTCGATCACACTTGATTTTATTAACCCGGCCACCGATACCGGCACGCTGATATTACATAATGATAATCCATCGGGATTGCCTGAAAACGATAAAGAATTGCGCCTCCCGGTTCGCTTTACCGTTGCAAGTCAAACGGTCAGCCTTTATTACTATAACGCCGAAAACGACAAGGACGCTTCGGGCAATATATTGTGTTCAAGCCAAGGGTTGGTACCGGCGCAAAGGCAGATTCCCGTTTCGCAAACCCCGATACAAGATACGATAAATCTATTATTACAGGGGCAATTAACCGCTACGGAAAGATCCGCGGGGGTTACCACGGAATATCCTCTGTCTGGATTTACATTACAGGGAGCAAATCTCCGAAACGGAGATTTGACTTTGGATTTTTCTGATCCCGAGAATAAAACCGGCGGGGGATCGTGCCGGGTAGGAATTTTATGGAAACAGATTGAAGCCACCGCCCAGCAATTCCCGGGAGTCAATCAAGTTAAGTTTATTCCGGAATTCCTTTTCCAACCCTAAATTTACGCTAAGCAAGCTCATGGTAAGTGAACCCAAACAACCATCTTTAGGAAAGGTCTTCGTCGCGCTGTCGGGTGGAGTTGACTCGGCCGTCAGCGCCGGACTTTTAAAGCAGGCTGGCTACGAGGTCACCGGGATTTATTTTAAGCCTTGGCAACCCGAGCACAATCTCGCCCATTGTCGCTGGCAAGAAGATCGTCGTGACGCCCTGCGTGTCGCCGTTAAGTTGGGGATTCGATTTGAAACTTGGGATTTCTCCGCGGATTACCATGACCGCGTGGTTAACTATATGATCTCGGCCTATAAAAAGGGGCAGACGCCCAACCCGGACATAATCTGCAATGATGAGATAAAATTTGGTTTGTTTCTGGAAAAATCTCGCCAAGCCGGAGCTGATTTTATCGCGACCGGCCATTACGCCCAGATAAAAAAATCCCCTTCGGGTAAATTCCAACTTCTCATGGGCGCCGATCCCGAGAAAGACCAGTCTTATTTTCTATACAAATTAACCCAAGCCGAGTTGGCAATGACTCTTTTCCCCGTCGGTCACTTGAAAAAAACGGCCGTCCGGAAACTGGCGGAGAAGCTGAAGCTTCCCGTGGCAACCAAAAAGGACAGCCAAGGCGTTTGTTTTGTCGGTGATTTGAGCATGCGCGAATTTTTAAAAGAATATATCCAACCCCGGCCCGGCGATATTAAGAATACTCAAGGCGAAGTCATTGGTCGGCACGAGGGGATTGCTTTTTACACAATTGGCCAGAGACACGGCTTTACCACCAAAAATAACCGCCCCTATTATGTTGTCGGAAAGAAGGCTACCGAAAATGTTTTGATCGTCGGGTTGAGTCCCGTTATTCAAAAGGAGATAAAAATTCGGGATTTAACTCTGATTGATCCGGAGGAAAAAATTTCCGAGCTTGTTAAAACCCGCTCCCGCTATCGCCAAAAGCTAGTCGCGAGCCGGCTAAAAAACGATCAGGTTATCTTTTTGGAGAACCAAGAATCCCCCTCGCCGGGGCAATCAATTGTTTTCTATCAAGAGAATCGAGTTTTGGGCGGAGCCATTATTAACGACTGAGCAGAGGCAGGAGACTTTGACCGGTCATCGTTTTGGGCTTGGGAATCCCCAAAAGTTCCAAGATTGTCGGCGCAATGTCCGATAAAATCCCGCTTATTTGTTCGGGCTGACCTTTTTTGTACTTTAGAGTTTCCGTGGCCAGAATGAAGGGGACGGGATTGTCACTGTGGCGGGTTTCCCGTTCACCCGAATTGTAGGTCATGACCTCAACGTTGCCGTGGTCGGCGGTGATAATCAGCGTCCCCTGCGTTTCCAAAATAATTTGGTGGAGTTGCTGAATTGATTTGTCGACAAATTCCACCCCGGCCACAGTCGCCTTAAAATTACCCGTGTGGGCCAAAAGATCGGCATTGGCATAATTAGCCACAAAAAAATCAAAGTGGTTTCGGCCGATCTCTCGGACAAGATGCTGGGTAATCTCGGAAGCCCCCATTTCCGGCCGGGCCTCGATATCGCTTGTCGAGTTAATGAAAATATCGGTCTCGCCATCAAGGGGCTGATCCTTCAGGCCGTTGAAAAAATAGGTAACGTGGGCGTATTTTTCACTTTCGGCGATGTGATATTGATTTTTGTTACTATCGGCCAAAATCTGGGCTAGCGTATCCGGAACATCCGGGGGTAAAAACAGAGGATCGATCTGATTGTTTTCAAAATACCGCGTCATCGTGACAATCATTAGCCCGGCCGGCAACCGTCGCGAGAAAAAGTTGAAATCCGGGTCAATAAAAGCGTGAGCAATTTGACGCATGCTATCCTCTCGAAAGTTGAAAAATAATAAGCCATCGCCGGACTTAACCTGACCATCGGCGACTAGACTATTGGTCAGAGGCGGGATGTCCGCGTCAGTGACCCCTTGGGCGTGAAACTCGGCTATTGTTTTTTGAAAGTCGTCCGTCTTCTGGCCGATGCCCAGCGTCATCAACTCAAGGGCTATTTTTGTTTTATGCCAGTCCCGGTTCCGATCCATCGCGGTATTGCGACCAACGATCGAACTGATTTTAACCTGTGGCCGGTCCTTTAACTGAAGGGTCAACTTTTCCAAAAGAAGTCGGGATTCTTTCAAGCCGGAATCCTTGCCATCGGTAAAAAGGTGGAGAAAAACTTCATTATCCAAAGAAAGAACGTCTATCAAATATAAAAGATGCCTGAATGAGGCGTGAACTTTTCCGGAGGTCAACAGTCCCGCCAAATGGATCCGCTTATTATGGAGTTTAATTTTTTTTATTTGGGGATAATTTTTGAGCTCCCCCGAATCAATGGCCAAGTCAATTTGGGTGTCATACGGGGGGATGATTCGACCCGAACCAATTGAGAAGTGGCCCACTTCCGAATTGCCCGCCTCCCCCCAATTTAGGCCGACGGCCGGACCGGAAGCCTGAAGAAGCGTTTGGGGATAGTGAGTCTTTAAAAAATTCAGATATTTCAAGTCAGCAACTTGAAGGGGATTGCCGTTGATTTGTTTGGAATGCCCCCAGCCATCAAGGATGACCAGAAGGAGAGGCCCTTTATTCATATCATTTTCATTATAAGGGATAGTCTGAAATGAACCTAATAGTCTACTTTGACACCCCCACCCGGACCTGTTAGGATTAAATCGTTAAATAAATTAAATCTTAAAGCATCCGTCATGTAGCTAATCGGTTTGGATTACACATGCTGGAGAAAGTTCTTATACTGATGGTGCTTTACAAAAACTATGTTTTTTGGATCAATTCATCCACTTTTTGTGGCTATTTTTGGCGTGGCGATCGGAGTTGCTCTGGGTTATATAATCCGGAGATTTCTAGCCGATCATCGAATAAAATCAGCGGAAACTAAAGCTCAGACCATCTTAGGTGAGTCAAAATCGAAAGCCCAAGACATCCTCTTAGAGGCAAAAAATAAGGCGCTGAGAATTCTTGATGATGCCAAAAAAGAAGGGAAAGAGCGTCAAACTCAATTAATCCGAATTGAGCGTCTCCTGACTAAAAAAGAAGTCGAGCTGGAAGAAAAAGGCAAAATAATTACCCGCGATCAAAAAAGTATTGAAGAGAAGGAGGGAGCCGTTACGAAAACCCGAGAAGAATTAGAGGATCTCAGAGTTCAACATACTCAAAAATTAGAGGCGTTATCCAAAATATCTCGAGAAGATGCTCGCGTTCAACTATTCCAAAAAATAGAGGACGAGAACCGCGAAGAGATTCAAGAACGGATAAAAAAACTTGAGCGGGACAAGCGGGATGAGCTTGAGCAAAGAGCCAAAGATATCCTCACGGTGATTATCCAACGCTACGCCGGCTCTCACGTAACCGACGTTTCCACGACGGTGGTTTCTTTGCCCTCGGATGAAATTAAGGGGAAAATTATCGGCAAGGAGGGGCGGAACATCAAGACGATTGAGCGCCTAACCGGAGTTGATGTTATTATCGACGATACTCCGGAAACTTTAATTTTATCCGGCTTTGATCCGGTTCGGCGTCAGATTGCCCGATTGGCCTTAGAAAAATTAATAAGTGACGGGCGAATCCACCCGGCTAAAATTGAAGAGATGGTTTCCAAGGCTACGGACGAGATTGATAAAAAAATAAAGGAAGCCGGGGAGGCCAGTTTATATGAGCTGGGCATCGGCCCCGTTGATGAAAAGCTGGTCTATCTTTTGGGTCGCTTGGCCTTTCGAACCAGTTTCGGCCAAAATGTCTTACTCCACTCGATTGAAGTGGGTCACATCTCCGGAATGTTGGCGCAGGAACTCGGAGCCGATCCTGTTATCGCCAAAAAGGCGGGCCTCTTTCACGATATCGGCAAAGCGGTCGACCATGAAGTTCAGGGCAGTCATGTTCAAATTGGCCGAAAAATACTGGAAAAGTTTGGGGTTGATCAGGAAGTTATCCGCGCCATGGAGGCCCACCATGAAGAATACCCCTATACCAGCCTAGAATCCCGAATTGTTCAAACCGCAGATGCGATCTCCGGAGCTCGTCCGGGCGCTCGGCGGGACACGGTTGAGATTTACCTCAGGCGCCTCGAGGATCTCGAGCGAATCGCCAATTCTTTCGGGGGCGTAGAGAAAACCTACGCCGTTCAAGCGGGTCGAGAGCTTCGAGTTTTCGTTTCCCCCAGTGAAATGGACGATTTAACCGCCATGAAATTAGCCAAGGATATTGCCAAAAAAATTGAAGAAGAGGTTCGATATCCGGGAGAAATAAAGGTAAACGTTATCCGAGAAACTCGAGCAATTGAGTACGCTCGATAATCTGTTTAAAAGTCGAAAAGTTGCAGTTATCTACAGATAGTGCTAGAAATACAGTATAATTACACAATAAAAGTAATTTAACGTTATCTTCTCTCGCCGAGGTCAAAACCAAGATGAGGAAGGTAGGTACGTATTTATGGACAAGACAGTTACAAAAGCAAAATTTGTTCAGAGACTGGCTGATAAGATGAACGCCAGCAAGAAAGACGCTCAGGATTGGCTCGATGTTATTTTTGATGAGATTGTTGCCGTTATGAAAGAAGGCGACAAGGTCAACATCACCGGCTTTGGAATTTTCCGAATTTATGATCGAAAAGCCCGCATGGGTCGAAACCCTGCGACCGGTGAACCTGTTCAGATTGCCGCCAAGCGAATGCCTAAATTCCGACCGGGCAAAGTTTTGAAAGAAGCGATCGAGTAAAGACTCACAGCGGTTAGATAGATCAAAAAACCTCCGTATCAAACGGAGGTTTTTTGATTAGAATAAATAAAATCCCCACTCAATCAGTGGGGTGGACGGACTTAAAAAAATTATCTTTGCTTCGGCCAGTAGCCGTGAGCTAGTTTTGATTTCAAAATTTCTTTTTCTGATAGAACCTTCTCACCTGGCTCAAAGATAAGTTTTTTTACTTTAGATTTCTTAAGTCTCGATTTTCTACAAACTAATCGAGACATCCAAGAACTATCACGATCAAGTTCTCGAATATAATGCTTTAAATCCCCGATATTTAGACCTCGAGTTGTCCCGGTTGTTATCGGGTGAAACAACATTCTTGCTCCTGGCGATATCCAACGCCTCTGGCCAGAAAGGAAGATGATAACCCCGCAAGATTCAGCCGAACCGGTTATCACGGTCTGAATGGGAGATTTTATAACTGTTGTTAAAGTTTCAAAAATCGCCCTGCTTGAGCGAACTATCCCGCCATTGAGATCAATCAAAATTGTTATTGGATCATTATTCTCCTGATCGAGTTGACGCGCTTTTTCAAGGAACTCGCCCGCCGTTTCGAAATTAATCTCACCAAAATAAGAAATAATTCGCCTCGGAACGCAAGGAAATGCACTTAACTTCTTACTCAACTTATTCTCCTTTCAAAAAATAAACTACCAAGATTTAACTATTAAAGTTCTAAAAATAATTTTTGTCAAACGTTCCCTCTCTCTTTTAAAAACCAAAACGTCTAATTTTGGAGCCGATGGTCGGATTCGAACCGACGACCTCTACTTTACGAAAGTATTGCTCTACCAACTGAGCTACATCGGCACCATCTCGCTTTGATTAAGATCAAAGCTTCCTCCTTCGCCGGAGGCTTCGGAGGACAAGTCGGAAATAAGATAACCTTGCTTGTCATGCGAAGCCTCGGGCGAAGTCTGACCCGCCGAAGCTTGGGGATTA
>Ga0210057_1001980_pt1 | contig 30230 bp, 26 predicted proteins | sample CryGeyCG2114_010_2_FD_183968 | JGI IMG/M metagenome (GOLD analysis project Ga0210057, IMG submission 183968) | Groundwater microbial communities from aquifer - Crystal Geyser CG10_big_fil_rev_8/21/14_0.10 (SPAdes) (version 2) | ecosystem: Environmental > Aquatic > Deep subsurface > Groundwater ...
CACACTGGGCGCGCCTGGCAGGGTAACCGCTTGTGCCAAGATTACGCTTCACATCTTTGTCAACGATTACTACAAATGTCGCTCCGTGTTTTGAAAGATCGATCGGAATTTGTTTGATCTGGGAAACCGGAATATCACAATCTGCCTTAAAATCTAAAAAAAGCAAATGATTTTTTTTTGTTAAACCAGAGGAAGCTTGATCCAAAAATCCACAAGGAATTCCGATAAGCTCACCATTTTCAGCTCGCTGACACATTTTGGCTTTTTGAATATCACCAAGCTCGATCTTGAAAAGTGAAAGTACCGCAGTAGAAAGGGCCAGTTCAAGCGCGGCAGAACTTGAGACACCTCCAGAACTCGGGACATCACTATCAATGAGAATATCCATACCAGATATTCTACCCACCTTCTGAACTTCAAGGAGAACTCCTTTAATATAATTTAGCCAGTCTCCATGCTCTCCTTTTTGCATATTATCAAGCATAAATATTGATGGAGTTTTTGAGTATCCGGTTGAATATACTCTAATTTTTTGATCATTTTGCATTTTGACTACCGCAGTAGTATTTCGATTAATAGCCGCTGACAAAGCATAGCCACTGTTGTAATCAGTATGATTTCCGATGATCTCAGCCCGCCCTGGGGCTGTAGCGATGATATCTGGAGTTGAATTATATATTTTGGAGAAAAGTTTGATGAACTGGTTTTTTTTAGACATATTGAGGATAAACAAAATTATGAATTCAATAAATTAAAGATTAGTATAACCATACTGGATAATATTAGAAATAGGATCAAACCCCATGATCATTTGTGCCCAAGAATTATCTTTTGGGTGCGTAAACCATTCCGTCTTCGGACTTAAAGATAAAAGTCGTCTTGTGTCTTCTCGATCAGCGCGTACTAAATTGCCACCCATAATCAGCATAGAAACTAAACCATTCTCAAGTAGCTGTTGAATTTCTGGAGGTAACATTCTTGGAATGAATACTGCATCGCTAATTGCATTATCGTATTCGCTGGTTGAAGGTGCGCTTTGAAATATTTTCACTCCTCCTCTTTCAACCAACACAGCAGCACCTATAAATGAATTTACTGGCATTCCACTTGCCACGGCAAATTCGTTTGTTTGAGATACGCATTGCAACAATGATCTAGCATCTAAGAAATGTTGCTGAACATCATGATAGCATTCAAAACTTATTTTAGGCACAATGACTGTGTTTGGATTTCTAATTGCCTCCATGTTGAATAATTATTCTGTCAACTAGTAATATTTATGACACTATCATACAAACTATAATTATAACCACATTGCATTTATTTTCAACAGATCATACACCATATGATAAAATATATTAATGGCAACTGATACTGCATCTTTTGACACTTTTAACTTAAGCTATAAAAACTCATCCCTCTCCCTAATCCCATCCCTTGGGTGCAATATCATCTCTCTGATTTTCGATTGTCAGTCAATTCTCGATACGAACACTGATCCGAAATTGCTTCTTGGGGATTTCCTTTGCAAAAGTGATTTTTTGGCTCCTTTTCCAAATCGAATAAGTGGTGGAAAATATGAATTTAAGGGTAAAACTCATCAACTTAAAAAAAACGAAATAGCTCGCGGGCATGCTATTCATGGATTGATAATCAAAAAGGAGTTCAAAAAAATTAAAGAGGTCCTATCTGAGCTGTCCTCAAAAGTTATTTTTTTAACTAAGATAAAACCTGATGAATTTCAAGGCTACCCATTTCATCTTCAAATTGAAATCTCCTTTGAACTTTTTGAGAAAAAATTAGTGATTAATGTTATAGCTATTAATATAGGAGAAAATGACGCTCCGTATGGCGTGGGTTGGCATCCATACTTGAAGGTAGGGAAGAAGGTCGATTATTGCCAGTTCACCATCCCAGCAAAAAGTATTTTAGAAGTTGATACCATAAAAGAGCTTATTCCAACGGGTAATATGTTGGCAAATGATTTTGGAGTAAATAAGAAAGAAATAAATGAAACAACTTTTGATACATGCTTTACCGATCTAGGATCAAACAGTGTTTTATTTGAAAATATTGAGTTGTTTATGGATAAGTCGATGAAATTTGTCCAGGTTTATACCCCTGATAACCGTGAATCGATTGCAGTTGAGCCGATGAGCTGTGCTCCAGATGCGTTTAATAATCAGATGGGAATTATCACTCTAAAACCTGGTAGTCGAGTAGGGCACGAATTTGGAATACGCATAGTATAATTTTAGGGATATGTTTGACCACCCACATCGCAGATTCAATCCATTGATCGAAGAATGGGTCCTTATATCGCCCCAAAGATCAAAAAGGCCTTGGAAAGGCGCGCTTGAAACTCCACAGATTGTAAATCTTCCAAAGTACGATAAAAATTGTTATCTTTGCCCAGGAAATAAAAGAATAAATGGCGATATAAATTCAACATATGAATCTACTTATGTGTTTGACAATGACTATCAAGCAATAGAATCTAACAGTCCAAACTGTCAGGAAAACGATAATCCATTCTTCAAGCTTCAAAGTGTAAAAGGAAAATGCAAAGTCGTGTGTTTTTCCCCACGTCATGATAAAACATTAGGCTCCATGACTACTAAAAATATTCAAAAAGTGATCACGGTTTGGCAGAAAGAACTTCAAGAACTTGGAAAACAGTATTCTTGGGTACAAATTTTTGAAAATAAAGGAGATATCATGGGTTGTTCAAACTCCCATCCACACTCACAAATATGGGCAAGTAGTACTATTCCCACGGAAATTCAGAAGGAGTCAATGAACCAAAAAGATTATTTAAAAAATAATAAATCGCAGTTGTTGCTGGATTATGTACAACAAGAATTGGACTTAAAAACAAGAGTTGTAGCAAAAAACTCCGACTGGGTTGTCATTGTTCCATACTGGGCCGTATGGCCTTATGAAACTATGATTTTACCAACAAAAAAAGTAAAAAGGCTTGAAGATATTGATGATAAGCAAAAAAATTCATTAGCTAAAATTATGAAAGTGCTACTTATTAAGTATGACTCAATGTTTAATACTTCTTTCCCATACTCAATGGGTTGGCATTTTGCCCCGTATACTAATGAAAATTACGATCACTGGCAGCTTCATGCTCATTATTATCCACCTTTACTAAGGTCAGAAACTATTAAAAAACATCTGGTTGGTTATGAAATGTTGGCAGAAGCACAACGCGACATAACGCCTGAAACCGCAGCTTTAAAACTCAGAGAGTTATAATATTTACTAAAAATGATGATTAATGAAAAATTTAAAAGGCTTGCACATTCATTCAGTAACGAATTAAAAAATGCCTACTCAGGTCAAAAATCCTCTCTCCCTTTCATTATTCACACTCTCGCGCCACACTCAAAAGTCAAAGACGGAGAAGTTTTCCAAGTGATTGTTATCGGTGGAAGTTTTTACCAAAAAGCTGTAATGAAAAAAGTTGATGGAATAATTAAAATAATCACTCAGTCAAAAGGTACTCAGCCCCCATTTCTCAAAAAGGAGACACTGATGGAGTTTTTAGAGTCTCATATTGATGAGAATATAAATGTTTTGGCGCTAAATTTTAGCTATCCGATGATCCCGATTATGAGAAATGGCCTTCTTGACGGCCGTCTCACGCATGGTTCGAAAGAAAACACTTTCGTTGGGCTTGAAGGGAAGGTGGTAGGGGAGGAAATTGAGTCTTATTTCAAAGAAAAACAAAATCGAAAAATACAAGTCTCGACAGCAAATGACACTATTTGCTTACTATTATCTGGGCTAACTCGCAACAAATGGACCAATCTGGCAGCTGGAGTAGTCGGCACAGGTCTCAACTTTGCAATCTTCCTCGAAGAGCAAACTGTTGTGAACCTTGAATCGGCAAGTTTCAATAACTTTAAGGTCTCAACTGCTGCAAAATATATTGACAATATTTCTGCCAATCCAGGTGACGCGCTTTACGAAAAAGAGGTTTCGGGCGCTTATCTTTACCAACATTTTAATTATCATATTAAAGATAACAATATTGATTTTAAACAGATCAAATCAACAAAAGAACTCGATATATTAACAAAATCAAAAAATAAGATAATATCTGAAATTGCACAAAATGTAATGGAACATTCAGCCACGCTTGTCGCTGCTCAAATTGCAGGTATTATAAATTTTCAAAAAAGGGACCTGACTTTTATCATGCAAGGCAGTCTTTTTTGGAAAGGAAAAAAATACCTCGAAACTGTCAAAAAAACCATCAATGATCTTTCACCAAATTATCAAATTTCATTTGAAAAGATAACCCACAGCGACCTCTATGGCGCGGCCAAACTAGTAGCATAGGCCTGCAAGCAAATTATGAAGGTAATCTGAAAAGTAATGGACCAGAGAGAGAATAGTAGTTTTTCCTGATCTAATGCCCATATTGTGCAATCTTGAGTATTATTTGTTATAATAAACCCAATGCAGATAAAACCATATTCTTCCTTTGATGAACTTTCCCTTGAGGCAGCTCAATTCATTTACGCAAAGATAAAGACTCAGATAAAAGAAACTGCATCTTTCAATCTCGGCCTTGCAACAGGTCAATCGACTAAAGAGATTTATAAACATTTGGTAAATCTTCTCGACATCTCTCATCTCAATCTTTCTGACTTTCATACAGTAAATCTTGGCGAATATTATCCTATCGATCAATCTGACGAAAATAGCTTTTTCCAGGAAGTATTTCATGGATTTTGGGGACCGCTAAATGATGGCAATCAAACCTTTGATTTTGCAAATGGGCATATCCTAAATACTGAAGAGGCGAATTTAGAAAATGAATGTAGTAACTTTGAAAAACTTTTAAAAGATATTGGGGGCATAGATATTCAGATTATGGAAATGGGTCATGATGGTCAGATTGGGTTTAACGAGCCAGGATCAGATGGAAATAGTCGAACTCGAAAAGTAGAACTTAGTGCAAAAACTATTAAAGCTCTTTCAAAAACAATGAAAACCATACCAACGTCTGCGTTAACAATGGGAATTGGTACAATTCTTGAAGCAAAAGAGATCGTTCTTCTGGCAACAGGACGGGGCAAGCAAATGATATTTGATAAACTTATCGCGCTCAAAGCTCCTTCAACGGATATTCCTGCAAGCTTTCTCATCAATCATCCGCAGGTCACAGTATTCACGGATCTGTCAAAAGAAGTGTAAAATGTAATCAATGCGAAAACGAATAATTGATTTTGTGAAAGAACCTACCAGTCTTCATGTGATCATAAATACATTTGGTAATTATCTAAATGTATTTTTCATAGCCTTCTTTGCACTTATCATGTTCCGGAACATGACTCCGAGCGACTACGGCACGTTTAGCGTCTTACTTGGAATTTCATACGTCTTGGCGCAAATCTTGGAGTTCGGAACTACTGCGACAATTTATTCGAGTGTTCCTGTCCTATATGGCGCAGATGAGAAAGGGTTGTATCGATTTCTAAAAAGCACTTTTTTCTATCAAACTTTCTTTTCAGCAATAGTCATCACAGCGCTATTACTTTCGTTTCCATTTCTGGATGCAAAATTTTTCAAAACTGGGGCGCCGCACTGGATACTGACTATGACTGGATTGACCGTAATAATGTTTATCTGGCAGAACTTTTTGACAAATATCTTGTTTGCGGCAAAGAGATTTTTCCGCGCAAATATTTACCTAAATGCCTCAAATATCGGCAAGGCTTTTGTGATGATCGTCCTTGCTTATACTGGCAATTTGACTGTCGCAACAGTAATTATGACTTATGGATTTATTGGTCCTTTGATTTTTTTCATCCTCTTTCTTATTAAGAATTACGATAAAATTCCATCAGTTAGGAAAGCCAAAATTCATCGAGATGATGTGAAGTTCGGTTACACAATGACGTATTTTGCTGCATCACAGTTTTACAATGTCGGACTACGCATGGATCTTTTCCTGATGTCATTTTTCGGACTTGGAGCTGCGGTCGGATATTACGCATCAGCTCAAAAGATAATACTATCAATTGTCGCCACCATCGTCAGTATATCTCAAGTGTTATCACCTCAGTTTGCAGCAATAACGACAAGACTTGAAGCTATAAAACTTATAAAAAAAGGCTTTTTTTATATGTTGATACCGTGTGGAATTTTTGTAGCACTATTTTTGACACCAAAATTCATTTTTGAACTGGTCCTTACTGATAGTTTTGCACCTGGAATTACAGTCACTCGTATGCTCGCATTTCCTTTTATGATAAGTGCAATAGCTACTGTGACAATGTTGTTCTTGCTTTACACTGTAAAAAAACCAATTTATATTCTCATCTCCAACACCGCTTTTTTTATAATCGTCTCATTCGGTAGCTATTATCTAATTCCAATTCAGGGAATGTTTGGTCCGCCTATCGCGATCACTGCCGGATTTATCGTGGCGCTTGGAATACAGATTATCGGTTTAGTAAAAGAGATTAAGCTCTTGAAGAATTGAATTCAAGTCTGGGATAAATGGAAATCCTCGCTCATGGTCAAAGGCTTAAATAGCTCAAGATTTGCTAGAATTATACTCATCGTGTTTATTCCTTGAGCCATTACTTGAAATGAATTAACCCCTTCAATAGTTCTTCCTACTTGCAAATAATTTAACCTTCTTGATTTTGGATCTATAAAAACAGTTCCACCAATTGCACCAACTTTTTCCATATGAGCATTTTCTCGTCCTCGGTCTATAGATCGGCTTATTTCTATTGGTGGTTTTAGACCATTAGGGACAGCGGAGAATACTCCTTCCATATCCCATAGTATATAACTATGCTGCTATTTTTTTAACCATATCTGATATGTAATTCCTCGGACTGATACAGTCTCTTCATTTATAAATCCTGCAGTTGACAGGGAAGTGGTGTACTCAACTCCATGAATATCTGCAGTATAGGGGATGACAACAATTTTTTTAGAGTTTAGATTTTCCAGGCTTCTTAAATCCTTCAATTTAATATAAGCAGCGTAATATTTTAATGGGTCTGATGATGACTTTACAATATAAATCGGTGCCTTTTCACTTTTTAATTTATTCGCAAGCGACTTCCAATCTTCGCGGTGAAATTGGGGCATTAATAAGTAAACGAGTGACCAAATAATAAAACCTGATAAAAAGATTATGTTGGATAATTTAATAAGCTCAACAACGTTTTTTCTCACGCCGTCACACAGAGGGGCCCACGGCATTGTTCGAAAAAAGCTGTCTTCGCTCATGTCACTTGAAGATGGAAGTAATAAACTCAAAAATACGATCAAATATGAAAAGCGGAAGTACTGGAGTAGGGGAGAGTTTAATGAAAATATTAGTCCAAATATTAAAGGTACAGTCAAAAAAAATAATAATATTTTGATCTCGGTGGTCAAATTTCTATAAGATTTTATTCCTAAAATAATTCCAATTAACAATACCCAGAATCCAGATAAAATATAATATATCATCTTCGGTTCGAAGCTAATCCTGCCACTTGTAAATTTTATTGGAAAAAGAAGTATGTTTTTCAAAGTTACATTTCCCAAAACCAAGGACCAATTTTGGACTGTCTCAAGTGCAATTCTTGAATTTATGTACTGTGATGAAAAAAGCGGGAAAATAATTACAATTGAAAATATGAAAGCTAACGATGAAATAAACAATGCCTTATATTTTTTTTTGATTAATAAATATAGGAAGACTGTTGTTATAAAGAAAACACTTGCATAAAATGTATAAAAACTCAGAATCAGAAATGTATTTAGTAAAATCAAATTCTTATAAGAATTATCATTAAGTAACTTAACTAAATAGTAAAAAGATACTGAAACAAGAAAAGTTACCATTGAATACATCCTAGCTTCTTGGGAATAGTAGATAATGAGAGGATTAAATAAAAAGAAAGCCGCCGACCAAAATCCAAAACTTTTTTTAAAAATCAAATAGATTATTAAACCAGTTCCCAACGAAAACAATACGCTCGGCATCCGGAGAGCAATTTCAGAATATCCAAATATGCTCGTCCATACATCCATTATTAAATAATAAAGTGGCGGGTGGAAATCGGTAGGAGAAAACCGAGTAATTATTTGCCAAAAAGAGTAATTTTTCACTGTCATCACAGTCGTTGCCTCATCAAGCCAAAGAGATTGATTTATGTAAATCAGGCGAATAAGAAAGGCGGAGATGAAAAGAAGATGAAGTTTATATTTATGCCACATACTGAAAGTATACTGAATATCTTCACAATGATGCTCTTTGGATTAGACTTTAATCATTGATATACCCACATAGAATCATCGACTTAGATACCCAGATTTCCAAATTGCAAAATCCAGTAGATCTACTTTAGAGTCCGAATTAAAATCACTTCCTTTACAATTTATTGATGGAATAGTATGAAAATATTCATACCTCCAACATGAATAGTCAATAAAATCAATTATTCCTTCACTGTCACAGCTGGAGTTGCCAAGATTGCCAAATTCACAGTCTAATGAATTATTTATTACTGATGATCTAGAATAGGTATAATCGACATAGTCGACGTTACCATAAACCGTTCCATCAAGATTGTTTTGACTGCTATCATCAAGATTTCCATCAAATCTCCATAGAGCGATAGTATTTTGATCTACAGGTAATGGTCCAGATGGAATCAATGCATCATTTCTTGCAATATCAGAAATTCGTAGGTCATCTATTTGGCCAAAGTAACTATTTGTACAATTGGAAAAATCTTTAGTTCTCAAACATCCAAGAGTCAAAAAATCATCAGAATCATCAACTGCGTCAGACAAAATTATTTCTTGTCCTTCCAGTAATCCATTTACGTAAAGTGACATTTTATTATCATTTCTAACTACTTTTACATACGACCAATCATTAGAGTTTGTTTCAGGACCAAATATCCATGGCCTACTTCTAACTCCTTGTGGATTAAATAAAATTGCTTGTGTCTCCACGATATTCTTGTCATACAATCTACCTATCTGAACTGAGTATTCAGCAAAGCTATTATTTTCAGTTTCTTTGCTCAAAATAAAGCCTCTATTAGAGGCTAAATTAGGATTGTTCCAAAATATTGGATCAGGCTTCATCCAGAATTCAATAGTAAAATATTTACCCATTTTTAGTTTTGTATCTTTTGGAAACAAAATAAAAGATTCTATTCTGCCTGCAGGATCATTAATTAGTTCAGGATCAAATTTTAGCGCTTGTCCAAAGTCCGATGGTGGCGGAGGGTTAGGAGTTGCGGTAGGAAAAGATGTAGGCGATGGCGAAGGATTAACCGAAGTGGAAGTAGGCTGATAAGAACCTGTACGTTGAGAGTTTCCATATCTGTGTGGCCAATATATAGTCCCTGTAGAATCGTATTCGACTATCCCAAAGCCAGTTAATACAATATCTAGCTTTCCATTATTATCGAGATCTGCTACTCCCATTCTCGTTTCTAGAGATATTGGTGTCAATGAATGCCATTCTCCATCGATGGGTTTGCCCTCGTTTTGTATAGTGTCAAATTCTAATACGTCATAGTATCCGCGGTGATCAAGATTAAAGAGTCCAGTTGAGTACGCTTCAATAAAATTATTATTGTTCCTATCTGCTAATGCAATATTTTCAAATAAATAGTCGTTAGAACTGTATAGTGATGATCGTGTTTGCAGAATTAGAGAACCTGAATTACTAATAATGAGCGCTGTACGAGTATCTCGAAGATACGCATATATGTCAGGATATGTATCGTGGTTGAAATCAGCAATTGCCAAACTCCTGGTTGGAAAGTTGCTTGAATATGACCAAAGATTATTAATATTTGAACCAGAAACTTGTAATGCGTTTATAGTTTTGCCAACAGTTATTATAATTTCTTCTTTTCCATCATTGTTTAAATCTGCGAGTACGATCTTGTTTCCTGCTGATCCACCTTGTGCAATTATTTTCCCAGTATTATCCAACACCAAAAGTCCTCCAGACATGATAATAATTTCCTCCTTCCCATCTCCATTCACATCGCCCGAAAGTGGCCATGTTCTTCCATACGAAGTTGAATCAATATTATAATTCCATTTATTGACAAAGTCATTTTGATCATTTTGTTCAAATACTCTCAAGCGCCTCTGTGAAGAATAATAGTATTGATAGAAATACAATTCATTTTTTCCATTATTATCAGCGTCTGTCACCATGATATTTGCTTTAAAACCACCATAAGATGGAACGTTTTGAGTCATTGCTTCTATTTTGTTTCCTAAATTATCAAATACAAAAATATTCTCGTCATGACTATAAGTTATGCTCCGATTTGTCTGAACTATAATCTCTTTACCGGGATTAGTAGAATCAATATCACCTATTACAGCCTCGTGCTCTAACAGTGGAACTTCCCATAATAATTCGTAATTTTTATCATAAACACTCAGATAAAAATTTGAATCATTGATATGCTTTTGGTTGTAAATAATAATTTCCTTATCTCCGTCTTCGTTGATATCGTCAATTAAAATTTCTCCACTTGAAGGAAAAACAGAGTCGTTTGACGAACCAAGAAAGCCATTTACATTCCACCATTTAGATCCGGGCTTTTTGAGATAGATGACTTTTTTAATCGAACTTAGCTTTTCCCCAGATTTGAGAAATAACGTTGTTCTAACTTCATAAGCGCCTTTTTGGGAGCTTGGTGGCAGTTTTATTTGTGCTATTTCTGCCGCTGTATTGTAAAGCTGTTTACCGGGCATTGGAATAATAGGACTTGTTCCATTATTGGTTAAGGTCACCCCACTTGTTTGCCATGATGATTCATTCTCGCGCTTATATTCCACGATAAAATAATCCAAGTCGTCTGCACTAATTGTTCCAGCAACATTAAACGTATCTCCTACGATACTGTTCTCTGCTGGGTATCGTACTTCGAATTGAATATTAGTTGGCTCAACAAAAACACTTCCTGAACTATTTATTACACCCCATCCATAATATTCGTCTTGTGCTCCGTTGTGTATATTTGTTGAATTGAATCGTATGTAATTTTCAACATAATCAATTGGTGAGTGAAGCTCATCTGAAAGCCATTCTGGATGTTGTGCCAAAAGAAATGCGACAATTCCTGAAACGTGGGGGGCTGCCATAGATGTTCCAGACATGCGTAAATACTTTTCATTAACGACAAAACTAGCATCTTCTGTATTTTGAGAAGATTTAAGAGACAATACATTTGAACAGTAGCTTGGTTTTTCTGCATACAAACAGGGTGAACCACCTCCCGGAGCAACTACATCAATCATACTACCGTAATTTGAATACTCTAAATTTGCCAGATTTTCATCAACTGCGCCAACTGAGATAACTGAAGGATATGATGAGGGATAATGATTATTAGTATTTTGATGGCCATTTCCTGCTGCTGCAACTACAATTACATTTGATGAGGTAGCATAATTTACCACTTCCTTTTCAGTCTGACTTTCAAAATAACTTCCAAGACTCATACTTATAATATTTGACCCATTGTCTACAGCATACTCAATGGCTTTTACAATATGACTAGTCGAGCCAGACCCATTTTCATCCATAGCTTTTAATGCCATTATCTGAGTATTATTTGTAATGCCTGCAATCCCAATATTATTGTTTGTTCTTGCAGAAATAACTCCCGCAACATGAGTGCCGTGGTTATTATCATCTGCGATATGTCCGTTATTAGTGCGCGTGTTGCATCCGTTAATATCATCCGTGCATCCATTGTTGTCATTATCGATATTGTCATTTGGAATTTCATTATTATTAGTCCACACATTACCTAACTCAGGATGTGTTATGTCTACGCCAGTATCAATAACCGCGACTACAATGTTTGATGTATCTGTTTGCCAATTATTTTCTGAATTGGTGGCCTTAATGTTCCACTGATAATCGTGAGGAGGATTCCAGTTCGGATCTCTATTGCTGACATTGTCAGGTTGACTATCTAAGAAGTAAGGATCATTAGGTGCGCTCACGATTGTGTGTATATAGTTTGGTTCTGCATATTCTACATTTGAATCATTCATTAATTGTCCGATCATTTCTGGTACTGATTTAGATTTGTCAAAAGTTAATTTATATACTCTTTTAAGCTCTTCCTGAGTCTTTTTTATTTGTATTTCTTTCTGTGGGGAGCGATTTAAATTTGGTTTTGAATTGGTACTTTTAAAAACATTTTCAATTGTGGCTTCTCTAAGCTCATTATGAAGATTGGAAAATATACTTGGAGAATTTTTATTTAGATTTTTCAAATTTGTAGCTCGGATTATGGGTTTTGATTGAATTGTGGAAAGTGGCTGTTTCAACTTCATAATTACCTCACCGGGGATATAGTCAGAAGAATTAAGAATATCTGTGCTATTTAATGGAATGTCAATTTCTTGTGCTCTGTTTTGCAAAAAGAATTTACCTGAACTAATTGCTATAATTGTAATGGGAATAGAAATGGCTAAGATAAATAGGATGTAGGGAGAAAATTTTGATGGAAATATATTTCGAAAAAACTTCATATACAGAGTATATGTTACCTGAATTATCCTATGTAAATCAAATGACTATTCAACCAAATACGTTTAGATCTCCCGACTCTCTCAAATTTGTGATTGGTGCTGAAATGCTTAATAGAATTTAATTTCTTAGAAGAATAATAAAAATTATCAAATTCTCGAATTGATTTTTCGCATATTATTGTGTTTAATGACATAAATGGCGAAGCTACATTTCAAATACGGTGCAATGAACAGTGGGAAAAGCGACACTCTTATTAAGACGGCCTACAATTACAAAGAGCGTGGTTTGAAAATACTCGTTATCAAACCAAAAGTAGATACGAAAGGAGAGCATGCAGTTGTAGCGCGTGGCGGTCACAGATGTAAAGTGAATATTCTTGCCGATATTAATACAAATCTTTTAACTGCATTAAGAACTCACAAAGATATTGCTTGTGTATTGGTCGATGAGGCGCAATTTCTCACTAAGATACAAATAAGTCAACTATATCAGTTTGCGAAAATTGACAACATTTCAGTCATCTGTTTTGGATTACGTGCAGATTTTCGGACAGATATGTTCCCAGGAAGTAAGCGTTTATTTGAAATAGCCGACAACCTCGAGAAACTTCCCACAATGTGTTTTTGCGGCTCACAAGCAGAGTTTAATACGAGGAAAATTAATGGAAAATATACATTTAAAGGAAAACAGGTGGCTATAGATGGGAATAAAGTGACCTATGATTCACTTTGTGGGAATTGCTACATCCGCGAAGGTGGAGTAATTTAATTTATTTGGAGCGGAGTACGGGACTCGAACCCGTGACCTTCTCTTTGGAAAAGAGACGTTCTACCAACTGAACTAACTCCGCAATTTGATCCTGCATTATATCAAATTTACTTTTTCCAACCGTTTGGATTTGTTGTATACCATTTTACAAGTGATTGCACGCTATCTTTCAAAGTATGTTTTGGCACCCACCCAAGAGTTCTCTTTGCCTTGTCTGTTGCTGCAATCATCTTGGCATATTCACCCTTCCGCGCCTCGGTTTTGGCCAATTCAAATGATTCTCCAGTAATTTCTTGGACCTGATCTACTATCTCAAGAACTGAATTCCCCTCGCCGGTACCAATATTTATGATTTCATTTTCTCCACCGTTTAATAAATACTCGACGGCTAAAATGTGGGCATCTGCTAAATCTACAACATTTACATAATCCCTTATTGGCGTACCATCAGTCGTATCAAACTTTCCACAGGTGAGATTAAAAGGTTCAATTCCGAGCGCTCCGCGGACTGCATTTTGCATTAGATGCGGTGAAGGGTTTTTACTGTCTCCAATCATACCATCGTCAGTAGCACCACAAACATTAAAATATCGAAGGATTACATAATGTAAATCATGGATTTTAGAGTACCATTCTATGATCTTCTCAGACATCAACTTTGATTCTCCATATGGATTTGCAGGCTCTGTCGGATGTCGCTCGTCAAGTGGCATATAAACAGCCTCTCCGTACACTGCACAGGTTGATGAAAAAACAAGGTTCTTGATTTTATTTTTTAAGAGTTGACCCAAGAAATTTGTCGTTGCGCATGTATTGTTTTCAAAGTATTTTTCTGGGTACTCCATGGACTCGTTTACACTACATTTTGCAGCGTAGTGGAGAACTGCATCAATCTTTTTTTCTTTATCAAAAACTTCTGTTAAATCACCTGCTAAATCAACTTTGTAAACTCGAAGCATTTTAGCTCCGTACTTCTTTTTTAGCAACTTTAGAGCTTGCATAAAGCCAGTTGAGAAATTATCAAGCGCTACTACTGCATAACCTTTTGAAAGTAGAACAGATGTTGCAACTGAGCCAATATATCCACCTGCTCCAGTGATGAGAATTGTTTTCATATACCTTATTGTAACACGTTTCTCGCCGCAAAATTGAACGGAAGGAAGTATTTATCCCAGTCTTCTCTTGTGGATTTGTAGATATTTTCTCCTAAAATCTGATCACCTAGAACTTCTTTAATGCGGAGAATTTCTTTGATAGAAGTTAAATTTTCCGGATCTGCAACTGTCAAATTGATAAGCTCAATCGTCCGATACAAAGCATTTTTCCACATCTTTTCGTTGCCTTTTTCTTTCCATGAGATCGTTCTGCCGACCTCGGCACCAATATTTGCCATCTGTTCAAATATTGTAAAGTTACTCCAGCGATCAGCTACTTCTTGATAAAACATAAAATCTTACAATCAAATAACTAATGTATTTACTAATAATCTAATTTCTTTCTTAACGCTTTCACTCTCAATATTTCTAGATAAATTTCCTTGCGAAGGACGAATATTAATCATCGAATCAAATTCAATGAAATCTTCACCTTCTACTTCTGGATAAAAATTGATTCCCCAAAGATTTTCTTGTTTCGATCCACTTTTAAGCAACTCTGCTTCTAAATCAACATGCATTGCGGCGTCAACCATCATAATTTTCTTCTCCAAATCAACAACTGCCTTTACCAGTCCGGAAAACATTCTAGCAGACATATCCGCAAGTTCTGCTTTTGTGATCGAGTTATTTACAAGTTTCATATGAGCTTATTTTAACATGTTTCTTGCCACAAAATTGAACGGTAGGAAGTATTTATCACAGTCTTCTTATGTGGGTTTGTAGATATTTTCTCCTAAAATCTGATCGTCTAGAACTTCTTTGATACGAAGGATTTCAATCCAACGACCAGAATCTATGAGCCGAATTATTATCAATTAGCTTATCGGTTTTATGAATCCCGTCTCACTTATAGTAAATCCGGTAGATAAAAATTCTTCGATCACTCTTTCTTCAAAAGTAAAACTCCAATCTCCGAAAGATGGCATAAATATGCCCCCAGGAACAAGAATTCTAAATAGCTCTCTTGATAAATCTTGAATCGTATAAGTATCTTGCATAATTGCACTCATCTCGGAATAATCAAAGATTAAATTTGAAACAGCTACATGTACCGCTCCGTCATCCCAGGGTGTAGCAACAAATGAACCATGGCTTATTTGAGCAGTTGGAACTATGTATCTTGCTCTATCAACAATATTGCCATTTAAGTCTATCCCAAATAATTGTGCTTGTGGAAACTCTATGCCTAAGTACTTCAATAGAGTACCCTCACCGCAACCCAAGTCGGCAACAACAATCTCCTCACCAAAATTTTGCAAGTAACCATATCTATCGAAGGCATTTCTAATAAGCCTTGCTCCAGTTTCTGCGTCCCCATCGTCTGTGTAGATATGTACTTCACTCATATTTATTCGTGTCTTAATTATGACTTATTCGAAAACTTCGAACAAGTGTGCAACAACTTCTACGAAGTATACTATAGGACTATCCAATTGTAAAATAGACTTACTCTACAATACTATAGGCTTAACATTATGTTATAATATTCGCATGAAAAATGCAGCAGAAATGCCCGATACATTTTACTCAAGTGTGCAAACGCTGGCCACATTCCAGCGGGGGAGAATAACACATGACATTGGTAGTGAATTTGGAGAATTTCTTCTTTCAGTACAAAAATATACCAATACTGATGGATATTTTAGTCCCGATCAAATCGACCTATTTAATGAATTAGTACAACGCGCCTTCATCATAGAGAAGCCAAGGAGCATATTTGTTACACCCGAAGAAATAGTGTTTAATAATCAGACAACTGCTGACATTATTTTTAATGCAACTTATGTACTTTCACAGGAAGCTGAGGAATCGATACCAGCACATATAAGATTTGCGTTGCATCCTAGCCATCATGATTGGCTACACTCTTTTCAAAATTTTTGGAAAGAAAAAGGAAGCCCTGAATCAATAAGGTTATTTCAACAAAGTCAAGTATATTTACCGCTATTACTTGAGATTTTTAACATACAACTCTGGGAGAGTTTACCTGAATGTATGATTTCTGGACCTGCTGCAGCCATGATATGGTCAGCATCAATGAATGCAAATAAATTCTCATCGGAAATTGCAGCTCCAACCGTACATATGATTGAAGAAGATGGCGGTTATTTAGTTTCTATAGTAAATGAAAGTAGAAATCGTCATGTTTTAGAGGGAGCATATCCAAGAAGACGAAATATTAATTTTCAAGAAAGAGGATTGGCAAGAGAACATTACAGAGGTACGGGTATTGGTGCAATCACATCCCAAGATGTTTATGCACCTCTCTGCGGCGGGGACTATTCTCTTTGGGAAACAAAAGAAACACCTCCTGACATCTATCAATACGATACTCGCATTTTCATTCCAAAAGATCAAGTGTCTACTGAAATTAAGTAAGAACAACTCACCTCCTCCCATGCAGTTTTTTGTGCATACGGTGATAGTGTGGGTGGCGTTCTGAGATGAAGATTCCGATAAAGATGAGGATTCCACCTACTATGAAAAATGCATCCGGATACTCTCCGAGAAGGGGGATTGCGACTGCGACCGTGATTATCGGCTTCATATAATCAAATACTCCAAGCTTCTGAGCTGACATATTTTTAAGTGCCAGTGCAAAAAAATAATAAGCAATAGCAGAAGAAAATAATACTCCATACAATACTCCTACCCAAGCGCCGGAATTCATCTGCGTAAATGACCAAAATCGAAGTTCTCCAAGCATCAACGGAAAATATACCACTGAACCTATCAAAAACTGCATGCAAACTATAACTATAACATCTACCTGAGCAATAATTTTCTTATTAATTACGAGCTGTAACATGTTAGACAGCATTGCAATAACAAATAATATATTTCCAAATACAACACTTATTGAGAAAATATCTTCCTTAAAAATAGTTTTGTAAAATGGAGCAAAGAATATAATTAAAACGCCAATAAACGAGATAAACATGCCGCGCAGTACCTGGGGGTGGGCTCTTTCATGCAAAATGACAATTGACATGATATAAAGAACCAGCGGACCAACTGCTGAAATTATATTTACATTTATGCTTGGAGCATACTGTAGACCTACAAAAAAAGCTGATACATTTATAACTACTCCAAATAAACTGCCTAATAATATCAAATACCATTGATGACCCGTCAATTTTTTATATTTTTTTAACGCAAATGGTAAAAAAATTAGGCCTGCGAAAAAAAATCTAATAAATGCTAATGTGAAAGGGGGAATTGAATTTAATGAGAGTTTGAAAATCGGTGGAGCAGCACCCCAGATGAGCTCGGCAATAATTATCGCAACAATCGAAAACATGTTCTTAGATTAAACTTTTTTTCTCTTTAAATAAACAACTAGCTCGCCAAGGATACCCGTCATGATTATTTGAATTCCTAAAATTACAAATAATGTCGCATAAGAAAGCGCTGGCCTTTTATAAAGCAACGCCCCCATAAATATTCTATCATAGGTCAACCAAGCAAGCATTATTCCACCGATTCCAAAAAAAACAGCCCCTATGCTCCCGAAAAAATGCAGAGGCTTTTCAGAAAATTTATATAGAAAAAAGGCAGATGACATGTCAATTACCCCTATAAATAATTTGGAGATGCCAAATTTGGACTTTCCATGAATCCTTGGTTTGTTATGGACTACCACCTCACCAACTCTAAATCCTTCGTAAAATGCCGCAAGTGGAAGAAATCTAAAAGTATTGCCATACAACACAACATTATCTAATATCTCACGTCGAAACATCTTAAACCCACAGTTTATATCAGTAAAAGGCGAATTCAAAAACTTCCTCAAAAACCATCTTGCAGTTTTTGAGTAAACCTTAATTAAAAGATTGTCCTGACGATCAAAACGATGGCCGTTTACAAAATGATACCCGTTATTTATCTTCTCTAGGAATAACGACAGGTCTCCTGGATCGTCTTGAAGATCTGCGTCCATGAAGGTGATGATGTCACCATGTGACTTTTCTATCCCTACTTCAAGAGCCTTCCCTTTGCCCATCTGACGATTTAAAACTTCAAGCTTAACTCTTGGGTCTGTGAGAATTGGTGCGACTACATTCATGTAGTTATCCGTTGAGCCGTCATCGACAAGAACAATTTCAAATGGCTGACCTAGAAATTCAAGAGCTTTACTAAGCTCTGGAATTAAAATTGGGATGTTTTCTTTTTCGTTATAAAATGGGATGATGATGGAAATCATATTGTTTTTTTAATAATCAATAGACGTTTTTAAAAACTTCGATACCGTGCTGTTTGTAAATATTAACATACTTCCAATCTCGCTCTAACTTTTCATATTCTTCCTGCTTTTCTTGACCCTGGAATCCTCGACCTAATTCATATGTATCTATAATAACGTATGATGCCTTGTCATATCCACCAGCAAAATTATAAAAATATCTGCGGTCTGTAAAGTGTGGTGCTAAATGCCCTGTAGTTGAGACGGCTACTGAGTCATCCCTTAGGTAAGATTTCCACAAACTTACGTCTTGGAGCTTTATATCAGCTTTTTGCCATGGATAAAGATCGCTGTGATGTCCCCAAGGTAGGGGAGACATATACATAGAGGCTGACAATGCACTGAGTATTATGTAAATAATGAGAAAAAATGAAGTTGAGAAGAAAACGTAGTGGCTTAATTTTTTTGGAATTATTTGTTTAAATTTTTCGATTAAGTTAGCACTCAAAAAATTCCGCCCTCCATACATTGCCGATATGACAATAAAGGGCGTCAGCACAGACTCATAATGAAAGTAAATATTGCGCATGTTACTATTTGTCGAGAGAAGAATTACCAGAAGTTCAGGAATCATTATTAAAAATCTGAGTGGTGCTAAAAGAGATAGAAAACCAAAAGGTGTCAAGATTATTGATAAATACTTTCCTGACTCATATCGAAACAATGCATGAAGACCTTTGAATGGATCTATTTTTAGATATTCATAATATTCTGCGCCAAAATGTGGACCTGATCTCGACTGCGGAATTATGACTTTCATTGACAAAAGTACCCAGGCGATACCGATGACAACAAGAATGACCGCAAATACTATTTTCTTTTCTTTTATCTTCTTTAAAAACTTATCTTTTTTGTTGAAATGATTTACGATAAATTCATTTAAAATCACATACCCGCCGAATGAGGCCACTGTCAAGCCTACCTGCTCTTTAGTTAATACAGCCAAAAAGGCTAAAAGAATACTCAGGCGGTATTTTTTTTTGGAGAAATAATAGAACATCATCAATAAAAGAGTTGTGGCAAATGTGACAGCATGAAAATCGAAATTATTTGCTTTCTGAAGTGGTGGATAGAGCAAATAACCATAGGCGAATATTAGGGCAATCCAGTCTCGAATTTTATGCTTGATGAAAATATTCTTACCAATTAGAAAAACATAGTAAGCCCCAAGTGCTAAAACGAAAGTTTGCAAAACTAACAAAGTCGCCGGACCGTCATGAATAAAATAAAATGGAGCTATAAAAGCTAAGATTATATCGTTGTGAACAGCCATACGCTTTACTTGTGAAGTACTCGCTGCGGGATCGGTGAGCTCTAATATACGACTCATATCAAGGGTTTTTATACTCATATATGTGTTGTGAACAGTCTGATCCATAATCCCAAGATCAAAATAATGAGCCTGAAGCTTGTTAAATCTATTTATTGTAAAGAGCGAGAAGTATAAACAGTAAAAAAAAATTCCAATAAGTAATATTGCCAAAGGTAGGTGTTTCTGAAGAACTTTTAGCATCTGTTTATTATAATTGCTAAGCTGTTTAATTGCTATATTGCTGAATTGCTGTCCTCATTATTCATTCGTAATTCGTAATTTTTAATTATCGACAGTATTCCCACTGTGATACTTTTCATGAATTTCTTTCAATCTCAGATTCGTAACATGAGTATAAATCTGCGTTGTAGCGATATTCTTATGTCCAAGCATTTCTTGAACTGAACGAAGATCAGCTCCATGAGATAGCAAATCTGTAGCGTAAGAATGCCTGAGAATATGGGGGCCTATCGGAAATAAGATGTTAGCCTCTTTTCTATATTTGTCAATCATACGTTCAATTGAGCGAGCGGATAAGCGCATCTTATCATCACTTAACTCTTCATCTTCTTTAGGTCCAAAATACCTGATAAATAATGCTGTATATGGATCGACACGTGTCGCCAGATACGTATTCAAAGTATCTTTTGCTCGTCGTGATAAGAATACGACTCTTGCTTTTCCACCCTTTCCAATTACTCCAAACTCTCCTTTTTTAATATCAACATTCTCACGATTTAACGCAACACACTCCGAAACTCGAAGGCCGGTGGAAAATAAGACCTCGAGTATGGCAATGTCACGGAGTCCCATCTCGTCAGTCGTGTCAACTGCTTCAAAAAGACGCTTCAACTGATCCCCCTTTAGAAACTCAACTTTACGATCTTTTTGCTTTCCAAGCTCAATAAATTCCGGAGATATTACTTTGTGCCCAGTTTTAATAAGATGGCGAAGAAGACTCCGAAGTGCGACAAGAAAGTAGTTTTGAGTTTGTCTTTTCAGACTTCCCTTATAAGGGTTTTTATATTCACGAGCAAGATAGAGTCGAAAAGATCGTAAGTCATCCTCTGTAATTTCTTCAACGTTTATCCGGTCAACATTTCTCTGCTTCAGTAACCAACCATTAAAAAAGTTTATGTAGTAGCCATACATTTTTATGGATTTTTGAGAGAGGTTTTTATCAATCTCACAATATTCAAGAAATCTTAAACACCCATCTTTTAGTATCATAGTTAAATATTAAACGACGTCGTAATTATTGTAAAGTATCATAATCTGATTTAAGCAACAAAGAAATAGATATAAGATAAAACAATAAAAAAGAGTAAATGATAAAACCTATAGTAAAGTACCGACCAACAAAAAACGTCTTCTAAAGTTATTAAAACATTCACTTGTTAATTAAGTTATTTAAATAATAGATTATATCAAATATAATCTATTAAAAACGAGATGCAATAATAGCGTTTGCAAATTTAGTTAGCACAAAATATATTAATTAGTGATATCTTTAGAATTATGATTGTATAAATTTGGGCTTTATATAGAGTAATAATTGTAAAGATCAACAAACTTGAAATATTTTATGAATTTAAAAAAAATACGATTACTTATCGTGGATCTACTAAAACAATAATTAAGTTCAACAACATTTAGCAATTCTCTAAATGAATAATACCAAAAGTAGTTCCTTTGAATATAGCCAAAGTAAAAAAACATATTAATTACATACACTAAATAAAATAATAAGCTCATAGTAAATCTACAAGAGTTATCAAAATTTTATTCATTTTCATTGTTACACTATAAATCAATGTAAATGCGTATTCAGAATGCGAATATTTCAAGTGACAACAACACTATAAGATAAATCATCTTAGCAAGCATACTCATCGTCTGCTAATTTAGTTCAACTTAAAATATAGGTTGTTGTGGCAGTCTAAATGTATGAAGGACTACGAAGAATTCTAATTGCATTAAATTTATTGAAAAATTTGATGCATTAACCTATCAGTAGCGTGTAAAAAAAATAATTTACACTATTATTTCTATAAGATTAATTACTTGAGTATATTATTATATATTTTAACTAGTAAATCTGCTATAGTCACCGTCATAACAATTTAATTTGTATTTAGTCAATTATTTATTTAATAATACTATATTTGTATATTTAAGTAATTCTACAATTATTTATTATCGACATGATGAGGTTCAATGTTCGGTAGAGGACTTACTAAGATCGTACTTGCCATAGCGCTGGTGAGAATTAAAGCGAGTTGTTGACAATGAGTGTTAACGCTACTATCGTAAAACCTCCAAGATACATTAAGGTTATTTGCCCATCGTTTACGAATTGTGAACTCTTTACGACCAACTTCGAATTATTTTTAAAAGGTTAGGCTAACCTGCTTGACAGCGAGTTATTAATTATCCCATTTTAACAGACCACTCAACGGACGTTCCTGATCGTTTGCTCCTTCTCTATGTAACCACATATTTGCTGCTACATTGTAGGCAAGACGATTGCTGTTAACTGAGCTTGGAAAACCTTCATAAACTGCGTATCGTGCAGATCTGAGTTGTTGCCATTGGTTACAAAATCTCGCCTTTAATCTTTGCTGTAACTGTTGTTGAAGTTTTTCTGACTCTTCACTTAAACTCCGACCATATTGATCTCCAGCGTATAAAACTGTTCCATACAATTTGGTGTCAGGGGATAACTCTCCATGTTCAAGATCTGTTATAAATTCTTCTATTCTTCTTGGATCGGCGTGTTTGTGGGCAAGAAAACCCCTTACCTTCCCTTTGGGTACTTCGGCTCTTACGATAAGTGTCGTACATCCGTTAAAACCGTTAGTTACAAGTATTTCACCTTCATCGGCAAAATGACCCGTTTCATTCATACACACTTCAATTGTTGGAAATGTTTCCAACCAATATTCCGTAGCTGTTTTTTTTGGCTGCCATAACCTTTCAGTAATTATGTCCATCAAGATAATTTTATCAATTTGTACCTGCAAATGCAAAAAAAACAGAATACTCTTAAATTGAGCTCAGAAGAACGATTGGGTTTTTTAATGCCCTCGTTGGACAGAACCTAATCGTTCTGAGCTCACCAGCAAGAGCATTTAAGTTTTGATCTTTAAAATTTTCGCGCTTTTTCTTTCGGTAAAATCCTATAAGATTTTATTTTTTCGAGCCGACTTTTTCGGAGGCGCGGCCAGCGCCTGCCCCTCCGGTCTCCTTTTGTGCCCGAGAGAGGACTTGAACCTCCACATCTTTCGATACAGGTTCCTAAAACCTGCGCGTCTGCCAATTCCGCCACCCGGGCAATTATCCTACTTAAATCAAGATAATATTATACCAAGGAAATACAATGACCCAATGATAAAAAGCAATCTAATAAATATTTACTGAGTAAGAGATTAAAATGATAGTGCAAACAAATTGCAATAAACTCAATTTGATATTGAAATAATGTTGTAACCAATTGAAATCAATACCAAAGTACCCAACAATTTTCTCCATCCGTTTACTCCAAGTCTAATTTCAAGATACGACCAGTAGAGTAGAGTAATGTTCAATCCCCAAAATCCAACTGCTTGAATATTCTGCTTATTAATATATCTAAAAATATAGAAGAATCCCGCCAAAAATAATTGCCAGTTTGGGAACTGTCCGATGACGATCTTTCCATCTTTGTCTTGGAAAAAGGATTTATATTTATTCATTACTTAATGGCTGACTTTCAAAAAATTTATTACTATTTAAGCAGTTTGTGCTGCAAACATTATTGCTGGCGGAGGGTATGGGATGATTATAGAACTTTTTGTTGGAAAATATTAGTATAATCTATTCGTAAACAAATTATTCAGCAACTAATTAAATGTCCAGAAATATTGAGATTAAAGCAAAAATAAGGGATACCTCATCTTTTGTTAATAAATTACGAAATGTAACTGGAAAAGATCCACAAATTCTTGATCAAAAAGACACCTACTTTAATTGTCCCAATGGACGCCTAAAGTTAAGAGAAGAACAGCCAAATCATTCCGAACTCATCTTTTATCAACGCAGTAATGATTTATCACCCAAACTATCTACTTATAAAAGACTAGAAAAGTTAAATCCCGCTATTGTTGAATTGTTAATTGAAGCGTATGGAATAAAGGTAATTGTAAAGAAAAAAAGATATCTTTTTTTTATTGAGCAAACAAGAGTTCACATAGATGAGGTAACAAATCTTGGAACGTTTATAGAATTTGAAGTAGTTTTAAAAGAAAATCAAACAATAGAAGTAGGGCAACAAATTGCGAATGAGTTATTAAACAATCTTGGAATTTCAAAAGAATCACTTATATCCCACTCTTATAGCGATCTCCTATTATCAAAAACCCATGAATAAGACAGAAACAGAATCGCAAAATTTACCTCTAGCTGAAGTTGACAAATATTCTTTTACGAGAGGAAATATGCCTCTTGTTTATGAAACAGCTCAAAGAATGCTTGCGCCCACTGATGAAAGGATTGCTATCTCTCTGCCCTTAACATGGGAGACACTGTATGTGGTAGATGCAATGAAAGATAGAGCACATAATCTTATTGTTATTCCTCAAAGTTCAGGCGAACATAGTAGTATTCAACCAGGAGTATTTGAATATCTCACACGATGGGATATTCCTCATTATGGATCAGCTGAAGAAGAAGACAGAATAGCTGTATTAAGACAGTCTCCAGATGTTATCGTTGACTGTAGTTTTGTATTAGGAGATGCCGCTGTAAGAAATGATTAATTAAGGCCTGATACCGTAATCATTGAAGATACTAAAACAGGCGAAAATAGAATGCGAGGTCTGAAATTAGAAAATCCCTATAATCAAGATGAGGGTAGACAACTTCATCTCGTAAAGGATAGCTTGATACTCCATAAACATTCCCGTTCTCAAGAAAAATTGAATCTTGACATGCGTGTTGTATTTGCCAAAAACTATGTTGATAATCTTTCTGAAGAAGTAAAAAAAGGACAAAAGGCTAAAATTGAGAATGGTTGGTGTCCGCAAGGAAATGCACCACTGGGGTATAAGAGTGAACGTATGGACGGGAAAAGCATTCATGTTGTTGATCGTGATACTTCACACTATATCGTCAAAATGTTTGAGCTTTTTCAAACTGGTGAATATTCTGTCAATAAACTTTCAGACAAAATGTATGAGATTGGGTTACGAAGCAAAAATGGAAATAAAGTAAAAGGAAACGATATTCACCGTCATCTTACAAAAGTTTTTTATACTGGTTGTTTCAAATGGAATGGTCATGTGTATCAAGGCAACCATGAACCTTTGGTATCTGAATCACTCTTTCAGGATGTTCAAAAACTTCTCAAAAGAAAAAGACCACCAAAATACCGCAAACACGATTTTCTTTTTAAAAGCATGATCGCTTGTAAGGAATGTGAATCATCCATTACATGGGAAACCCATAAAGGGATAAATTACGGACACTGTACCCATTACAAACCATGCACCCAAAAAACATGGGTAAAAGATGGAAATGTAGAGGAACAGGTCAAACATGCCCTCAAGCTCCTACAGATCAAAAATGAGAGGCTGAGAGCATGGATTTATAGAGGTCTCTGTGAAAAACACAAACTTGATGAGCAGTTTAATACCAAGCTCGTTGAAAACCTCAAGCAAAGTATCTCAAAACTCAAAAATAGAATGAACACGCTTATTGATATGAGAGCAGATGGTGAGGTGACCAAAGAGAAGTATTTAGAGAAGCAACAAGAAGCAAAAAAGGAGTTGAACGTTCTTGAAGAAAAACTCCTTAAATTTACCAAAGGAGATGATAAACAAAAAGAGCTCAAACTCAAAATATTTCAAACATCACAAGATGCTAAAAAGAAATATACAAAACTATCGCCAGAAAAGAAACGATCACTTTTAAATGATATTTATGAAACAATCACTCTTGATGAAGGGCATCTTGAACATACCCATACAGAGCGTTATTCCCTTCTTCAAAAAGCTATTACTATCACTAATCGTTCGAAACTATACAAATTAGAAGAATTACCAAATACTATTTTCGAACCAGAGGAAAAGTTTATTCAGAAGCTCCAAAGCACTCATTTGTATGATGATTATCTCACTGTGCGGAGAGGGTGGGACAGTATTGGAACTTTTATCTTTCAGTATTATAGTGTAAAATAAATGCACTATGACTGAAATACTTATGATACCTGAGAATTCTATCAATGATCCATGGGATAAGGTAGAAACTATTGCAAAAGAAATTAAGGCTAAAAGACAAGCAGTAGACTATAGAGAAATATTTAAAGAACGGCAATGCATTTTTCTCGGAGATAATCATGCGAATTCTTCAATAAGGGAACATATTGGACATAATGCATCTAATATGAAAGCGGCTGGAGTAACACATTTTGCAATTGAGGCGGATGATAACGGAAAGCCTGTATTTGATAAGTTGTGTCAAGGTGAACAGGTAGATTTATCTAATGTAGATGTTGGTCCAGCAGAAAGCGCCGCTAGACTGTCAAAATTAGGTGAAATGGTTCGAGCTGCAGCTTCTGGATCAGCTCTCTCAAGTGATACAAACGATGCTTATGCAGGCAGAGCCGGTGATGAACATGTAATACGTTCAGTTGCAAAAGTGGGATTGCATATTGTGCCTATCGATATGGATCAGAGCACTAAACCAACTGGTGAAGAGAGAGAAAGACATTTAAGCGATGGTTTACTTAGAATTTACCAACAGTATCCAGATGCAAAAGTAGCTGTGCTGATCGGTGGCTTTCATACATTGAAGAGATACAAGTCTGAAGGTATTGAAACAGTAGCACAAAGAGTTGCAAATGCAGGATATAAAACTGCATCAGTTCAATTTGCAGGTGGTAGATCAGATAGTCCGATGAATATGACAGAAGGTGCAAGAAATGCGGGAGTTGCAAATGAGGAATTTATCATTGACCTAAATCCATATAAAACTTCACGCTCTGTGCCGTATGGTCCTGGTGAAGCGGATTACGTTATTCACTTAGCACAAATTAGAGATCCTAATAAGGATTCCATGAATTCCCACTCGGTGTCTAGGCATGCATCACGACCACATATTATTGCGGATTTTTTAGCGCTTGCTAAACTAGTAGATGATCCGAGTATGAAAATACCTAAACAGACAAAAGGCTCTGACGTCAATCCTTCCGAAAATAGTTAATTGAAACTGAGCTATAAAGATTTACGATTCATCTTTAATCCTTAGAACTTTTTGAATCAAAAAGAAACAAACAAAAAGGATAAAAAAAGAAAAAAAGACGCTTTTCCTGTACCAAAAATCCCATAGGGTTTTTGGTATGCTTTCTTTGTCTTTTTTTCTTTTAATTCAATTTGACTTTTAATTTTACATGTAATACAATGTCCTCGTTATAAATCTTACTTTTGTAGGATTTAGAGTCGGTATCCCAAAAAATTAAATATAACCGCCTAGCACTATAATCGTCCTTCACGACCCATTGGTTATCTTACTTGATAACAAACCTCGGTCATAAAAATCTACTGGATACATCACATTTAGGTAAACCATAAATATACTCATGGGGAGTTGTCTATCGTTACCTAAATCTGTACAAAGGTTCATTGAAACGAACTTTTTGTGGAATTCACCGAGAGATCAAAAAATAAAGTAAAGCTTGCTCTTGAAAAACTGACAGGGATTACTATGTCTGAAAAAGAGATACAAGAATGCTGTGTAAGTCTCTACTATCTGGGTAAAGCAAGAGTCCGTTTCTCCATGCTCCAACATGAAAGAAACAAAAAAAAGAACTCTTGTGCCGACTGATAAGTCGGACGCCGATAGGCGGACGACCCTATACTTGACTAATAATAGATCATCTCAACAGGATGAAATTAAGGAGTTAATAAGGGCTAAAAAAGAGCACAACAAAGGGAAAAAATTCAAGTCGAGAAAGAATCCTCCACACTTCTGCAAAAGGAATAGAATTGCATATTTAGATTATCAGGATAACCAACTAAAAAAAGTCACTTTCTCCCATATACCCTGCAATTCATGGACATGCCCAGATTGTCAGATGACAAAAGCCCTAACAGTAAAATACCATCTACGCGATATCATCGTACTAAATGACCTTTTATATTTCCTAACTCTCACTCTCGATCCCCAAAAAATCCCTCCAGAATATACGGACAATACCCACAAATTCATAACAAAAATCTTTAATCATTTTATTACTGTCATAAAAAGAAAGAAGTTCGAATACTTTCATAGGGGTAAAAACCGATACTATAGTTTTCATCTCAAAACACAAGAATTAAAACTAAAATATGTCTGGGTAATAGAGTTTCAAAAGAATGGAAACGCTCATCTCCACATACTCTTCAATAAGTTTTTACCCATTGATGTGATCTGTAAAGTGTGGGAACACGTAGGGGGTGGTGTGATGATGAGGATTGAGAAGGTAAAGACACTACAAGGCATCAGTAATTACATTACCGATTACATTGTAAAAGGCATAAAGCATGATAAAAAGAATGTTTCATACCTTCGATTTAATCAAAGAAGATACTCTGTCAGCCGATCCTGTACTCGACCTCGTAGATCACTTCAAAAAGCAGAAGGAAAAAACACTCTTCCACGCTGGGTGTATAATACGATCAAAAGTTTTGAGTATGAAGAAAAGGAGATCATCTTATGAAATACTACATTTACTGTCGTAAATCTTCAGAAGAAGCCGGAAAACAACTACAATCTCTTGAAACGCAGGAAACCATATTGACTGAATACGCAAAAACTAATCAACTTGAGATTGTGGACATAATAAAAGAAAAGAAATCAGCAAAAAATGAATACAATAGACCGCTTTTTACCCACATGCTTGAACGGATCAAAAAAGGTGAGGCAAACGCAATTCTTGTAATTGACCCTGATAGATTGATGAGGAATCTGATAGAAGGAGACCAACTTCTTAAACTCTTTGAAGCTGGCTCACTCAAAGAAATACGTACTCGTCACATCTCATATTCTAGTATGGAGAGCATGATCAACTTGATTGATGAAATAGCATCCTCTACCAAATACTCACGAAAACTCTCAATCAAGGTTTTGGATGGGAATAAAACAAAACTATCAAAAGGAGAGTACCCAACATATGCACCTCTTGGGTATATCAATATTCCCAATACCATTATTCCCGATCAAAAAAGGTCTCACTATATTCAAGAGATGTTTCATCTGTGCTCATCGCTAAACTATTCACTCCGCGAGATTGCCGATATTCTCTTTGAAAAGGGTCTGAGGTCACGGAGAGGATTCAAAGTTAGTAAGTCCTCGATAAATATCGTATTGAGAAATCCCGAATACACCGGAGCTATACGTCGAAAAGGAATTATTTATGAAAGTACTCATCAACCATTGATTTCTAAAGATGAGTTTCAAAAAGTACAGGACATATTAGACGGTAAATGCACCGGAAAGAAGCGCACGCATGATTTTACGTACCGTGGGTACCTGTTTTGCAAGGTATGTGGATGTAAATATACTGCCTCTCTTAAAAAAGAACGATACTCATACTATTACTGTACCAATGGCAAAGGAATTTGTAGCGAACATAAAGTGTATCTATCGGAAGATTCAGTAAAAAAACTTATTGTGAACGAATTACAGTCAGTAAAAATTGTAAAAAAGAATCTTGCTGAACTTTCGTTCGACCTCTACGCTGATGATTTACGAAAATCTGTATCAAATCAATCTCAAAATCACTTTTCCATACAAAAACAAATTTCATCAATTGAAGCTCAACTTCTTACCCTTGATAAATATTTACTCCAAGGAAAAATCTCTCAAGAACGATATGATATCACCAATAAAGAACTGGGAAAAGATAAAAAAGTACTAAAAAAACAACTGAAAGAACTAAAACCACAAGATGCTGAAACTACTTTGGAACTCGTAGCAAAAATCAAATCAGAGGCTTACAACATGCCGGAGATGTTTGAAGATGGTGATGACATAGTCCGCTCTGATTTACTGAAAAGTTTACTTTGGAACTTAAAACTGGAAGAGGGGAAAGTAGCGTCAGTACAGTATAAAATGCCTTGGAATTTCATCCAAAAACTCAATAAATCGGACGATATTGAAACATGGCGG
>Ga0210057_1001981_pt1 | contig 30182 bp, 28 predicted proteins | sample CryGeyCG2114_010_2_FD_183968 | JGI IMG/M metagenome (GOLD analysis project Ga0210057, IMG submission 183968) | Groundwater microbial communities from aquifer - Crystal Geyser CG10_big_fil_rev_8/21/14_0.10 (SPAdes) (version 2) | ecosystem: Environmental > Aquatic > Deep subsurface > Groundwater ...
GATTAGAACTATGTTAGACTTCAGCACACCAAGAGAAACAGTTCTTGTTTGCACTAGAGGGAAGTTTGACCAAATGGGTATTGAGAGAGAGAAAGACAATGTTTGTGCAGTAGACTGGCACATGCCTGTTTCGCCTGAGCACTTTGCTATTAGTTTAAGCAAGAGTTCATTAAGCTATGAACTAATTAATAATTCCAGGGTATTTGTTGTGAATTTTGTGCCTTACTCTTTTGCTTCAAAAGTTGTCAAAATAGGTTATGTAAGCGGAAAAACACATAATAAGTTTAATGATTTTGAGATTAGAAAAGAAGAAGCTGATGGTGTTGAGTGCAGTTATCTGCGTGAAGCTGTTGCTTATTTGTCATGCCATGTTTCTAACGAGATTGAAATTGGAGACTATGTAATTTTTGTTGGAAAAGTTGTTTCTTTCAGAGAATTTGTCAAGGGAGCTAAACGATTATTTCATTTAAGAGAGGATAAGTTTACTAAGATGGAAGATTAAATTACCTATAGCAAATGAGATTAATTTTCGTACATTTGATCTCATTTGCTGAATAGTGAACGAAATTTAAAATGTACTAATACTTATTTCGTTCACTATATAATAACTCTTCCACAAAACAAACTGATTCATGTATCAGCTGATTCCAGTGCTCTTCATTGGAGAACTGATGGTCGCAATCTGGCACTATTATAAGCTTTGAACCATTAATAAATCCTGCAAGTTTTTTTGATTGTTCAACAGGAACCACATCATCTGCACCACCATGAATTATTAAAGTTGGACATATTATTCTTTCTGCTGCTTCGTAACCTTTAGTATTATTAATATCTCCATAAAAAGAGAAATTTATTTTCTTTTTTTCACCATCAAAATTATTATAAATTGCATAACCCTCTTTTTTCCAGCTGTTTTTATTTAATCCTAAAAAATCAACCATTAAATTTCCAAAGTCATCAGAGACTGGGCACTGAAGAATCAAGCAGAATAATTCTTTTATTTCTCCTGCTGTTAACAAGGCTGACATTCCACCATAACTGCATCCTTGTAACCCTATTTTAGTGTATCCTAGCTCGTTAAGAAATGCTACTGCATTTAGGACATCATCCTTTCCGTGACTAATTGTAATTTCCTCAAACTCCCCTCCACTTTCTCCATGTGCAAAGAAGTCAAAGCGGAATGTTGCAACACCTATTCCATTGTATTCTCTTTCTAAAGTTGTTTTTGTAAGTCCATCTTTATTTGATCCAAAACCATGGCAAATAATTATTATTGGCGTTTCATTAGTGTCCTTAGGATTTGATAATATACCCACAAGTTTATTACCATGCGAGTCTGTGAATGTTAGTTTTTGCTTCATTGTAATTCTTTTTTCATTTCTTCAAGCTCTGTTAAGAATCTCTCAACTGTCTTTGCTACATGCTCTGGCTGTGTTTTTAGTATTTTAGCACATTCTGTTATGATGTCACCTTCAAACTCTTCTGTTGATTTTAATGTTAATTCATCAATATCAAGTTCTTTCTTTTTCTTGACTGTTTTTTTTGCTTTTTTCCAAACATTGAATAATTCTTCACAGCGAGCTGGCAGTTGTTTCTCTTCAACACTTAAAATTGTTTGCAGAGTTTGCAGCAAACCACCTTCTGCCTGTTCTGTTTTCTTAGATGCTGATCCTGCTGTGAATGTGATGCGAACAACACCATCCTGTATTTTAGATGATTTTAATATTTTAATTTCACCTGCTTCTTTTGTTGAATGTAAATGTGTACCTCCACAGCATTCTACATCTACTTCAGGAATGTTAACCATTCGCAAGTCTCTACCTGGAACTGCACCTCCCTGATAAATGTCCATGCCATATTTCTTTTCTGCTTCATCTCTTGATATGAAGCTTAAGTTAATTTTAATATCTTTCTTGACTATCATGTTTGCATATAATTCCATTTCTTTCAGTTGTTCAGCATTTAATGATTCATAATGAGTAATGTCAATATGCGCCTTGTCAATATCTTTTTTTGCGCCTGCCTGATTTGCATGATTCCCGAGGACATGCTTTGCTGCTGCATTAACTATATGAGTGGCTGTATGATGCTGTGACAGCTGTTTTCTGCGATCCCAATCTACTTCCAAAGAAACATCTGTACCTTCTTCCAAGTCATCTGTTCCGCTAACTACATGAATTATTATATTACCCTGCTTGAATACTGAAAGAACGCGGTGCTTTTTCCCTTTCTCAGTTATTAAAGAACCTGTATCATTTAACTGGCCACCGCTTGTTGGGTAAAATACTGTTTTATCTAGTATTATGTTGTTTGTATTGATTTCTAAAATTTTTGCTTTTTCTTTAATTAATTTGTAATCATGGAAGTACAGTGCTTTTGTTGGTCTTGTTGTTTTTAAAACTAATTTATGCTCCTGTGTTGTTTGATGAGCTTGTGATTTTTTGTCATGGAGTTCTGAAATTAATGCATAAAAATTATCAGGCACTGGTATTTTTTTCTGCAATTTAATACTTACTTCTTTAACAATCTCCGGAGATATTCCTTGACTGTCATAAAGATGCAACAGCTTGCCTGTATCTATTGTTTCATTTTTTTCTAACAATTTTTCAACAACGTGTCTTGCTTTTTCCCTGTTTGCCTGATACTTTAATTTTTCAACTTCGACTATCTTTTCTACATGGGCAAGATTATCTTCTAATTCTGGGAAAATAGGTTTTAGATACTGAGCATGCTTCTCTGCAAGCTCTGCCAGATTAACATCCCAATTGTACTTGTCAATAAAGCTGAGAGCTCTTCTCAAAATCATCCTTAAATTATATCCTCCGCCAACATTACTTGGCAGGACTCCATCATTTAGTGCAACTAAAAGAGTTCTGCTGTGTTCTGCAACGCTATAAAGCGCTGCCAATGGAAGAATCTTTTCTTTTAACTCAAACATGTTCATATCAATTTTTTGAGCAATGTCACGCCAGACTTTATTTATGTCATCTGTTTCATCTACATTTAGGTATGATGAATAAGGCAGGAAAGCATGCATTAAACTTTCATCAACTTTAATTCCAGTTTTCTGCTTTAAGAACTTGCATACAGTTGGGAATGTTGTTTCATAGCTTGTTGTTGTTCCTTTTGTAAACCATGAATTGCGTTCATGACCCATTCCCATGTCAAGGACTTTTAGTTTTAGTTCTTTTGGACCTGTTGGAGTCTGCTCATAGAGCATGTAAACCTGATTACCTAATTCAAGCCCCCTACTGAAGAATTCCATACATGGCCCGAAGTTGCCTCCTCCTGCCCATGCATCTTCATGGAAAGTAATTTCTTTATTGGGAAGACCCAAACCTTTTTTTAACCAAGTATGAATATCCTGAAAGTACTGCTTCTGATCAAAATCTTCAGGAGGCATAAATGCATGCTGTCCAATCATTACAAAGCCAGAATAATGTGCTCCTGTTATTCCCACATTGTCTATATCATTGAATCTTAAACAAAATTGAGGAACAACTAATGGATTTGCAGGTGGTGCAACTTCTCCACTAACTACATAAGGCTGAAAATTGTAAATAGATGCCTGGACAAAGTCAGTGTCTTTTCGCCAGCGCGCTGCAACTGGATAACGTTTAATAGGTGTATAACCCATATCCTTAAACATATTAGAGAATTTCTTCCATGTCTGAATATAATCTAAATCAGATGTTGCAGGGGTTGCACCAAAGAACTGAAAACCGCCACTACAAGAAGGATCACCGCAAGTCTGCTTATCTGAAGTTGTCCAGTAGAATGTACCACACTTGCACTGTTTTCTCTTGAATCCTTCACCTTTAAGGACAGTAGTTGCATAGTACTTATCAGGATTTTTACTAGCTTTTTCCTTGAAGGATTTTTTAATATCTTTGTCTGAGGGCATAGAGAATGTTGCGTTCTAGCAGTTTATATATGTTTTTATTGTAAAAAGTCAAGTTAATAATTAATATTTAATTTTTAGATAAAAGTAATAAAATAATATCTACTCTAAACTATTCATGATATAGCAAATGATATTAATTTTAGTACATTTGATCTCATTTGCTGAATAGTGAACGAAATTCAAAATGTACTAATACTTATTTCGTTCACTATAATAAAAATAAAAATAAAAGAATTATTTACAAACTTTTTTAAGTCCTATTAAGACAAATGCTACTGTCCACCAGCGGAATGTGTTGCTGAACCATGTGAACAATCCTAAATCGCCTAGTAAGTATAGGACCCCAACAACTAATACAACCCAGCTCATCCAACATGGACCGCATGGTTTACACATGCCTCCACCCATCATTGATTTTGCTGCTTTTCTTCTTCTTTTTGCCATTATAAAATCACCTCAACTGCTTTGATTTTAAATATCATCATATTTAAATATTTATAACCACTAAGAAATGAATTTGATTTTGTTTATAAAGATACTATTGAGCTGCTTCATATGCTTGTATTTCTCTGAATATTCTGCGTATTTTTGCTTGAATATCTTCAATGCTTTCTCCCTGAGCAATTTGCGTATCTTTTTGCAGAACATATACTTCTAGTAGTTTTGTTTGAATTGAATAAATGTTAAAAGCTATATCTTCTTCATTTGTTCTTTGTAATTTTTCATTATATGTTATTCTTTCTACCCTTGCATTTGCCAAGTCTGCTTCATAAAGTGTTGCTGCTCTTCTTGCAACTTCTTCTGCAGCAGAATATTTGTCTTGATTTAACCACATTTGTCCAATTTTCATGAAGACATCTGGTCTGTCAGGTTTAATGCAATTGCCTTGATAATATTCATCAAACCCTTCATCATATTTAGCCTGCGCAAAAAGAATATCACCTAATAAGAAGTGGTAATCTGCTAATTGTGTTTCGTTTCTTGGAATTTCTTCTGTATTATTTGGAATTTCTTTTGTATTATGTTTGTGTTCAGCATTTAAACCAAGCTGTCTTCTTCTTGTTTTTATGGCATCTTTTGCGAATCTCTCTGCTCTAATCCATGCTTTTTGCTTAAAATAATATTGCGACACTTCTGCAAACTGCTCCGGATACTGATCTTCATAACGTACTATTTTATCCAGAACTTTTCCTGCATCTTCATAGCGTTGTTGCTTTAAAAACAGTTCTGCAAGTTTTGGATAATGTTTTTGTGAATTTCCTGGTTTATCCTGAATAATCATCTCCAATGTTGCAATTGCAAGATCTACTCTTTCTTCACTCTCAAATTCTAGGGCTTTTCTTTTTACTTCCTCTGGAAGTGTTTGTTTTTGTCCTGCTAGATATTGTACTGCATGATATGCTTCTCTTGCCTCTTCCATTCTTCCCTGCTCAAGCAGGCTGTGACCAAGATAAAGATATGCTCTAGACCTGTTTTCTTCTAAACTTAATGCTACAAGGCATGATTTTTCTGCTAAAGCTGGATTACTATCAACTAATGCAACACATTCATTTTCTTTTTCTATTGCTAATTGATGATTGAAGTTAGTGTATCCAAGATATGCTAATGCCAACACTGCTACTGCTGTTGTTCCAATTATTTTGCCAAAATGCTGTGCAATTCTGAGCCCTCTTCTTAAACTGCCTGCATTTTTGTAGCGTTTGTTTGGATTTGAATGTTTACATTTCCTAATTACATGACTGTATCTTAGCGGGGTTCTTTCTCCCAATAATTGTTCAAATACAACACCTAATGCGTAGATGTCTGTACGTAAAGAAAGTTCTCCTGTTTCTTCTGCTTCTGGTGCAGCGATTGTTGAGGATGGGATTCCTACACTTTGCTCTAATGCCATACCATGTTTGTCTACTTTTTGTGCAATGTTGAAGTCAATGACAACAGGCCTGTTATCTCTTGTTTCATCAAGTAGAATGTTACTTGGTTTAAGATCTAGATGTACAATCCCTAATTTATGCAATTCTGCTACACCATCTGCAATTGGATGAGCTATTTCTCTAAATTCTGTAAGTTTTAGAGGACTATACTCGTTTGTGTATGATTCAAGTGTTAATCCTGGCTGGTTTGATCCTTCTTCTCTAGGAACAAACTCCATCTCTACCCAATGAACATTTTCATCATATAAATTAATAGTTCCGCTGCCAAATATATGCACCACATTACGGTGGCGCACTTTATCAGCGAACATTTCTGCTCTTTTTATTGCTTTTAATCCACGTTGATCTACAACAACATCTACTTTTTGATTGCCTACTTTTGGAATTGCATAGACTTTAACTGCTCGGGGATTGCCATCTCCATCCTCTGCATAATATAGAATACCAAAGCCACCCTGACCAATTCTATCCATATTATGGAAGCGAGTTGTAAATATTTCAGAAACTGCTGCATCAAAGAGTTCTTCCAATCTTTCTTCTAGGTCAGGTATAACACCCATATTATTTAGTATGTACCTTATCTTTAAATAAACCTTGAAAAAATTATAGGCATAATGTCAATTTACTGATTTCCAGTATACTAAAAGCTATACTAATTCAAAACATTTATATACTGGTTTGGGTATCTTTACACAATGGTCGTGTTGTTTGATCAATTTAATATGCCTGAAGACATCTATGAAATAGTCTTTGCTACCAAGCAACAAGTTATTGTTGCAAAACTTCTTATTCAAAGGATGAAGGAGAATGAAGGCATACTTGGCAAGACTGAGATGTCATTATTTGCAACAACATTGCACGAAGGAGAATTTGTAGCACAGCTTGATGATCCTGCATATCGCGGCAAAGAAGTGAAATTGAGCTATAACAAAAGACAGTTTTATGACAGAATTCTTACACCTATGAAAAGCATGGGCATGATTGATTATGATTTATACAAAAAACATTACAAGCTTTCTGACAAGTTCAATAAAGCAATGATAAAAGTTGGAATTTTATGGATGCAGGAGCTTAGAAGGCCTGCACAGAAGATTATTGATAAGTAGCTTTATAGCAAATGAGATTAATTTTCGTACATTTGATCTCATTTGCTGAATAGTGAACGAAATTCAAAATGTACTAATACTTATTTCGTTCACTATAATTTTTCTATTTTTAGAATTAGTTTTTTTTTGACTTATTAATTTTAGTCTTTTTCTTTTTTGATTTCTTGTTCTTTGATTTTTTTGAAACTTTCTTTTTTGCTTTGCTTTGGTTTTTTGATTTCTTTCTTTTTTGCTTTGCTGATTTTTTTGTTTTGTTTTGTTTTTTCTTAATACTTCTATTTTTTATTGGTTCTTTTACAATTATTTTTTTATCTTCTGTTTTAACTTCTTTTTTTGATTCAACTATCTTTTCCTCTGTTCTGGAAGAAACCAATGATTTCATACGATTATTAACTGCAGATATATATGCATAATGCCTCTTATTGTCTTTAGCTGACCATATTACAAAGCCAACTACTAACATGACCAACAATGCAATTAAAAACCAATACCATTTTCCTAAATCCAATAAAGGAGCATAATGTTTTTCAGCACTGTCTATTTCTCCTGAAGCCAACTGTTTTTCAACAAAAATTTCTGTTTCCTCATCAACATTGAAGTAAGTTGTTTCAAATACTCCCTGATAACCATATTCTGTATCATATACTACATCACTTAGAATAATTTTAACATCTATTTCACCATCTCCATTAGTGTCAATTTCCATAGATTCTCCAATCTGCAGTTCTATCTCTTCCTCCATTTCTGCGACTACATTTGCTGTGATTATGTTTGATACTGTTCCTTCTGAAGTTACTTTAACTGTTGCTGTTGTTGGAGTTACTCCAACTACAGCAAGTCTAGCACTTTTGCTTGAATCAGTTATACTTGGCGATAATGATAAGGACTGGCCAACAGACATTGTCTTTGTTACTGTTATTGAAGATGCTTTTGCTTCTGTTGCCTGACCTGCTAAGTCTTTGCTTTCTGTAGTGTCTTCTGTAGTTGTATCTGTTGATGAATCTGTACTTTCTGTTGATTCTGTGCTGCCTGATGAATCAGATGATCCTACTGTTCCTCCCCCACCTCCTCCTGAAGGTATTCCCTGACTTGAATCTGTTGAAGGAGTTGTTGAAGGAGTTGTTGAAGGAGTTGTTGAAGGAGTTGTTGTAGGATTTGTTGTTGATGATGTTGCTGCAGAGACTGGTGAACCTGAACTTCCTGAGATGCTGTCCCCTGAATAACCTGCTGCTAAAGCACTTCCTCCTGAAGATATTGTTGTTGATATTGATTCTGAAGATGCTCCTGCTGCTGCTGCTCCTGTTCCTGCTTCGCTTGATAATGACCCAGAAGAACTGCTAATTGCTAAGACACTAATACTAAGAATTATAATAGAAAGAAAAAGTAAAGATAATTTTAGATAGTTGTTTATTTTCATTTTTCATTTTAATTATATTGGCTGTCCACCTACACCTTCTCCATCAGTGTTACATGTAGTTGGTGCAGAAGCACTTATTCGCATGTCTCCTGTGCTGTTTATCCAGAAGAACCAATCCTGACCACCATCATCATACATCTGTATGTAAGGACACTTGTTCATAGCTTGACCATCTATTAAAGTAATATGTGGCTGCTGAGTATTACCAATTACAGATGATACCCCTATTGTGAGAACTGATCCTGCAATAGTAGCATTTTGTCCTACATATAGACCCCCATTTGTAATATTTAATGCATCATCTGAATCTGTATTCTGAACTATGATTGTGCCATTTGTTGTTAATGCACCTGAACTGCCACTAATATTAAATCCGTTATTAATTGTAAATACTGGATCAGGCGGTATAGCTAAAATGCGAACAATATCTCTAAACATACTAGCCCCGCTCACATTCAACGCATCGTCTGTATCAATATTTAAGATAGATATTGTGCCATTTGTTCTTAATGATTCGTCTGCTCCACTTATATTGAAACCATTAAATAAAAATCCTGATTCTTTAGATGTAGTTAATGTTACTGAATTAGCAAGAGTTGCTCCGCCAGCTACATAAACCCCTCCACTGATGTTAACTGCATCATCTGTATCACTGGAACTGATTATTAATTTTCCAGCAGGACCTGCATCACCTATTGTTAATGTATTTGAAGGGATAATAACCCCTCCACTGATGTTAACTGCATCATCTGTATCACTGGAACTGATTATTAATTTTCCAGCAGGACCTGCATCACCTATTGTTAATGTATTTGAAGGGATAATAACCCCTCCACTGATGTTAACTGCATCATCTGTATCACTGGAACTGATTATTAATTTTCCAGCAGGACCTGCATCACCTATTGTTAATGTATTTGAAGGGATAATAACCCCTCCACTGATGTTAACTGCATCATCTGTATCACTGGAACTGATTATTAATTTTCCAGCAGGACCTGCATCACCTATTGTGAGTTTGTTTTGAAGAACTGTTAAGCCTCCTGAAGTAATGTTTACAGCGTCGTCGTCATTAAGAGTAAAAGTTGCTCTTCCTGCAACATTGAGTTTTCCATCTCCACCTGAATTTCCACCAATACTCACATCACCAACATTTGAAATATTAAAAAATCGATTCATGGTGAATGGGATTGAACCTGCATCTGCGATGAAAACATTGCCACTAAAATAAGAACCCCCTCCACTAACATTCAATGCATCATCTGAATCTGTATTTTCAATAGCAACTGTGCCATTTGTTTTTAAAGCGTTATTAGCACCGCTTACATTAAACCCTTTATTGATTACCAACGCATTACCGCCAGTGTAATCAATGACAACTGGGTCATTAACTGTTAAATTGCCTACCGGACTCTGGAAAACCTGTCTGTCTGTTCCGTTAAAATTCATGTCTCTTTCATTAATAATTAAATTCATGTAATAAGTATTACTGAAGTTTAAGCTCAATGGCAGTGTTTTGTTTCCTAATAAGATATCATAACGGCTGTTGTTTACTGCACCAAAGAAGTCTGTGCTTGAATTGTACAATAATGAACCGCCTGAAGCTGCGTTCCAGATTTCTACTGTAATATTTCCAGTTGTAGCTCCTGAGACACTCCCTTGCAATGCAAGATAATCTTGTGCTACAACAGATGATATAGACAATACAAGAAGAATAGATATAGTAATTGCAAACAAAACCTCTTTCCTCACCATGTCATCCCCTTTCATGTTATTCTTTTTAAAATTGATATATATAAACCTTTCGATAAAGTTTATATTAAAAATTTGCTTATATTTTTAAAATTACTGCAATTGTTCTTTGCAAGAAGCAAATAGTTCTCTTCTAAATCTATATCGAGCATAGGAGATAAGTTTTTTGTGATGATGATTTGAGTTTTAGTATTGCCTGCAGTTAGAAGCCATATAATTATCTCCATAAGTTTTGGTCTTATCAGGAATGCATACATCTTTCCAATCCTGTTATTCATTGATTTGTGAGCCAAATAAAATAAAACTCCATAAAATGCCGCAAGAATCCCTCCGAGAATAATAGCTGGGTGATATTTTCTTTGATGGAGATAACGCAAACAAGCAACAGCAATATTTTTCCAGCTTTTTGTGTTTTTTCTGCCGTCAGGATCTAATAATTTGCGATTGTTAAATATATTCTGTGCTAAATTGAGTTCTGGTTTTTTTATTTTTGTAGAATCCAAAAAGTGCAGGTTGCTTATGCGAATATCAGCATTATAAATTGGGAATAAACCATATTTTATTCTTTCTTTTTTAATAAACAAAGAAAGCTTATCAAATATTTTGTCTAAATCACTTCCATCTGTAAAACCAATAACATAATCTTTGTTAGTGTTAACTTGTTTGATAAAACTATCAATGTCTTTTGGTTTTAAAAATGGAGCATCAGAAGGCAACAGTATTGCTTTTTGAGTATAATTTGTAAAACAATAATTGATATTTTCCATTAATGATTCTTTATTTTCGATTATGTGCAATCTTTTTCTCTGTTTTGCGGAATATTTTTTAAGGACTTGTTTTATTTTTTGTTTGTCGCATATAATAAAAATTTTATCAACTAATTTTGCATTTAGCACTGCATCAATCACATATTCTATAACATACTTGTCACATAGCTTTAAGTACTGTTTGTATTCTTTCTTTTTTCCTATTACAAACTGCCTATAATTCTTTGTTCCTGCAAGGATTACTGCATTTAGTTTCATGACATTTCCTCTTCTTCTCCCTTAATATATCTTCCTATGTTTACAACAGTACCGCTGTCTATTGCAGAAAATTTAAATTTTTTTCTTCCTTTTGTCCAGTCACTTTCTTCAAAATTTCCGTTTACTGGAATTTCTGAATAATAAACCATCTCTGATTCTTCTCCAGAAACATCAGTTGCAAATATTAATGCATTCTCTTCTATTTTCATTTCAGTTATGCCTTCAGGAAAATCCAGTTCAATAATTATGACACTTCCATTTGTTCCATGATATGTTTCGATTGCAGTTGTAAGCATTTGATTGCCAATTTTGTTTACCTGCGATGCTGTGGCTGTGTATGTTGTTTCCTGAACAAAACGGCCGAAAAGAGCTAATGAAGGAATTATTAACAGCATTGCAAAGCCTATTACAAACAAGAATTCAATAGAGGCTTGTGCTTTTTTCATTAGAATTTTTGTGTTAGACACTATTTATATAATTTTGTTAATAAATGAGGTTTACATTCATCAAAACAGGATATTTTTTATTATCAAAAAATAATTATAAAACTAAGATTAAGAACACATTTCATTATATTCTTCAATATATTCTTCTGTTGCGTCATCTGGCAAAGGTTTATTGCAATCTACAATATAATCAGTTGCAGTAGTTGCTGCAGTTAGTTGATTAGGCTGGCCGTCAAATGCAGGAGATGTGTTTATAGTATACAAAGTCCCAAGCAGAATAGCAAGTAAAATAACCACAAAAGCTGTTGTATACTGAAGCTGTTTTTTCATCTTTATCCTTTTTAAGAAAAAAGGCAACGAAGATTATGAGAATCTTCGGCCTTCAGCAAATAGAATACTACAAGGGCAACCCTGTCTCATAAGAGACAGTCCCAGCAAACCAAGCAGTTTCTATTAACGCAATATTTAAGATAGACAAGCAAACTATTTAAAACTTTCTATCAAAAATGGACAAAAATAGGATTTTAATATAGTTATCTTATCTCGTCATATACCATAAAATTCTTATAGGCAATATGACAGAAAAGAGTATATGAACAGCAAAAAGGGGATATATTTCACTATAGAAGCAATAATTGCAATGATGGTAATCAGCGTAGGCTTTACTATTCTTCTTTACTTGTTTGTTGCATTATCACAGCCACCTATAAGTTCTGTTCAGACTGGCCTATACGATGTTGTTGAAGAGCTTGATCTTGAAATAAGAGACATTGGCAGTTCAGAGGATGATGCCTGCAGTGCAAAAGGAGAACTTGTAGAAAATGATATTATTATTGATACAGATAATGGTTTTTTTACACAAATGGGTGAATTTTATTATTGCATGAACAGCGACAATTGTGTCTGTGACAGCGACTGTGAAAGTGAATATGAAGAATATATAGGAACATGCATGGAATTTTTCATTTCAAAAAGGAATCTTGATGAAAAAAACCTATATTTACAAATTGAGGACACTGTTTTATACAGATCAGATGCAGACAGCACAGATAATGTAATATATATTTCTGGGGATGAAGATGGAAATCTAGATCAGGAGAATGCAACTGTTTTATTTCCTTTCAGGATTATATTAATAGGAGTTTATAACGGCACAAATACATGGGGACCATATACAGGAGAGGTGCGTATATGGGAATAAGTGGGAAAAGAGGATTCATGTTTACTCTGGTTGCTATTTTTTTGATAGCTATATTTGTATTTGTATTGTATGCAAGCACTTCACGTGTTTTTGTAGAAAAACAAGCATTGGATGCAGAACGGACAGAAGCAATTGTTGTTAACATGTTCACTAAACACCTTACTGATTCTTATATTGATACATTTTTAAAAGTTGCTAGCACTAATGCATTAAGAGCAATGGTTGCTTATGTTGAAACAGGCACTGTAGATGATGATGGAGGCATTGAAGATCCAGAAGCATTTTATCGTGAAATTATTATGAATGGAAGTATTGAATCAACATACGATGCCAGTCTTTTTTCCCGCGACTTTGCAATGACATTAACTGCATTGAATAATTCTGAAGCTGTTACTATAACTTCTGTTGAAAGTTCTGGCACTGCATGGTTCGGCAACACTACAACACTTGTGCAAAGAGTTTCTTCTTATGATGAAGCATATGAACACTTATCCAGCATCACACTAACTATTACAGACAACAGTGCGACTTCATCTGACATTTACATTGTTGTTTACAATTCTACAGGCCAGATTGCTGCACTGGTTCATCAGAATTTTAATAGTGATGGAGATTATACATTTAATTTTGGAGGCACACTTCCATTTACAACAGAAGATTATTACGACATCATGCTTGCTGCACCATTTACAGACACAACATCTGATTATGATGTTGATATAAGCTCTTCAAGCAGTGCTTTTGACTGCAGCGGATTCACATGCAACATGGCTGCATGGGATCTTAGCGGAACAGGCACTGATATTATCTTGCCTATTGATTTTGTACTGGATGAAGCTATTGTTGGAGAAGGGTTTTTAAGAAATCTTGCTGGCGAACTTGTTTCATTCGGCAGACAGGAGATGAACATAAACACTTCTGTGGAAATAAATGACATTATTATCGATGAAAAAGATGCATGGACTATTGGAGTTATGGCAAATTTCACAGTCAGCACAAGCAGAACAACTGTTTCATTCTCAGGCGTTGAAGCTGACGGAGAAGCTGAAGTTAGCATTATTGGATTAAATGATCCATATAATACGCTAATGGATTGGGATGTTAAAATTCCTGTTGCTGCACAGAATGTTTCTGATGATTTTGATGTTGATGATTTATACAGGCATTTATCTGAACAGACTTTTGTGTTTAATGAAAATGCTCCAAGTTTCTTACAGAGATTTGCAGGCGAAGATGCTGCAGATAGTAATTGCTGCGGGATACAGACTGTTTTGAGTACCAGTGATTTATCTGCTTATTCAGGTGAAGAACTTGCCTACAGTTTTGTTGACCATGAATTCATGACAAGTTCTGGATGCGATAAAGGAGGCAGTGATCCAACATATGCGTATTATATCAGCAATGAGCCTACTGACTGGGGCAGTGCTTATTATGGAGGCAGCGGACCATACTTTGACTATGAAGATATAGAATTCTATCATATGGATGAGATTGAGTCAGATGGTGATATTACTATAGGCAAAGATTGTCCTAAAGACAGTGGCAGTTCTAGCTGATTTTCTCAGTAAACTTTAAAGAGGCATAATGGATACTTTGCTGTAATTATGAAGAGCAAAATAATAGATATGGTTTTAGATAAAGTTCGTTCTGATACAGATGAATCTACTACGACTAATCCTTGGTGGTCTAGAGTAAGTGACACAGATGGTCCTAATGTGCCTGACACTCCAAGATATATTTATGCAAAACATAATCCACCTAAAATTAAAGAGAGTTGGTGGACGCATGGAAATCACATTGTGGAAGGTGGATGGTGGTCTCTTAGTACAGATAATGACAAAGATTGTGAACATAATTCCTATCAATATGAATCTTCTGCAACAGACCCTCATCCAGAAGCTGAACCTTTTTCTGAAATACCTGTTTTTGGAGATGATGAACCAACTGAAGTAGTTTTACCTTATCATAGACCTAAGTATTTGTATCATGCAAAAGAACCTCCTAAAAGAACTGCTCAGATAGAGCCTGTATACTTACGACCAAAAAGAAGATTAAATATCTCTGACAGTATTGTAATTACTGTTGGCGCTGGTATTTTAATAGGGCTTGTAAGTTATTTCTCATTATCTAATCCTTGGCTTAAACCAATAAGACAAACATCTGGAAAATTAGAGCAAATGATAGAAGAAACTTCTCATCAAGAAAACAATGCTAACCATGTGCAAGATGATTATATTTTAGAACAATATGTTCAACCTAAAATTGATGCCAACAATCCTAAGAAAGATGGATACACTCTTTATGTTATTCCAAAAAAAGTTGATGGAAAAGAATTTGGACTTACTTATTTTGCTACAGAATGTTCACTTGGAGACTGCAACTGGGAGAATGGATTAGCTGAACTGCCTGTAAAAGATTCACGAGACTGGCAAATATTAGAAGAATTTAGAACTGAGATAGTAAAAACATCAGCAGAAGTTTTTAGTGATTATAGAAATAGTGCTGAAACAAGGATTGAGAAGGATATATGGCATGCATTTGCTTATTCTTATAATGTAGAACTAGGAAAACAAAAACCAGGAGAAAATTTTTTAGCAAATTTAGGGTTAAGCAAGCCAAATACTGGTTTTTATGTTGTTGCAGTTGATCGTTAATTATTCAATTTTTTATGAACATTTTTTATTATTTTAACGCCTTTTTTTAAATGTTTTTTACTTTGCTCAACTGTCTTTTTATGAATATTCTTTGTTGTCTGGATGCCTTTTTTTATTCCTTTTCTATGTATATCAACAGTGACATCATATGTTTCACGCATTTTTCTTTTAATGTATTGGTCTGCTAAAATAAGGGCTTCTTTTCCAACAAAAAATGCTGCAACAAACAACATGACCCAACTCATAATGTAAAGAATAAGATCAAACCAGTCAAAGTGATCAGGAAGATTTATAAGAAACATGAATTTGGTATAAACACCCAAAGCTAGGCTTATTATTACTATAAAAATTGCAACAATTAGTTTTAGTTTTACTTTTGTGGTTTCTTTCATTGGAAAGAATTATCCTTTTTTATTATATATAGTCCTTGTTGGAAAGGCAAACTCTAGCTTTTCTTTTTCAAACTGCTTCTTAATTTCAAAATTTATTTCACTTTTTGTATCAAATATTTTATCCAAATCTTTAATCCAGTATATTGCAGTTATACTTAATGAAGAATCAGCAAAAGCATCAAAATAAACAAATGCCTCATCTTTTGTTGAATTGTGTTTCTTCACAATATCTTTTATAATGCTAATTGCTTTTTCAAGTTTTTTTGTTGACGTATCATAAACTACTCCTACAGTAAACTTTATCCTTCTTGCTTCTTCTCTTGTGACATTTTCAATAATCTCTTTTGCAATAGTTGAGTTTGGAATAATTAATTCAGAACCATCAAGAGTTTTCATCTTTGATGATCTAATACCTATCTCCTTAACAAACCCATCATTACCACTTATCTTTATCCTGTCTCCAAGCTTAAACGGCTTGTCAGAAATAATTGTTATTCCTCCAAACATATTGCTTAAGGTCTCTTGTGCTGCCAAAGCAACTGCCAAACCACCAATTCCAAGACCTGCTACAAGACTTGCTACATTATAACCAAACTTGTCAAGAACAATAATTGCTGCAATTAATACAAGGAAGACTTTACCTAATTTTCTAAGAATTGGAAGCAAAGTATCATCAAGATCTGTATGAGTTGTTTTTGCCCATGGACCAACATAGTATTTAATTATACCATCTAACAAACGAGTGAAGAACCAAGTCAGATTTACAATAAATAATACTAAAACTGTATTGAAAAATGTCTCTTCCACTGCTACTGTTAAAGTTAATGTATGATATGCTATGTAGAAACCCACTATGAATATGAGGAATACTACTGGATGCTTGCAGACTTCTAATAACATGTCATCAAGCACAGTTTCTGTCTTTTTTGTCAATGCCATAATAATATTTTCTGCGATATAATATAAAATTCTGCCGCCTATAATTGAGACTGCTATAATCCCAAAGAAGATTAAATAGGATAAAATAGTGTTGTCAAAAAATGTCATTGAAAGTATTTGTGTTATGTCAACCATGTTTTGTTATTTATTGAAGGTGATTTATATAGTTTACTCAACAATGCAGCAAACTTTATAAAAACCATTTCACCCATAAAATCCTATGCAGGGACTAAAGGTAGGGCTGGAAATACATCAGCAGTTAGCAGGTAAAAAACTATTCTGTAATTGTGAGGCAGAGATCTGTGATAAACAACCTGATTTAGTTATAAAAAGGAAAATTCGTGCAGTAGCTGGCGAACATGGGTACATTGATGTTGCAGCTGCACATGAACAGCGTAAAGAAAAACACTTTTTGTATAACTGTTATAATAAATACAATTGTCTTATTGATATTGATGAAGAACCTCCGCAACCTGTTAACAAAGAAGCCCTAGAAACTGCACTGGTTGTTGCAAAACTGCTGAATGCAGATATTGTTGATGAAATTCAGGTTATGCGAAAAACAATTGTAGATGGAAGCAATGTTTCTGGTTTTCAAAGAACTGCATTGATTGCAATGAACGGTTATATTGAAGTAGAAGGCAGAAAAATAAAGATTGACACTATTGGGTTAGAAGAAGACGCTGCAAAAGTTGTTGAACGAAATAAAAATCATGATGTTTACAATTTATCAAGATTAGGGATACCATTGATTGAAATTGCAACTGATGCTAGCATTGATTCTCCTGAATTAGCACAAAAAGCAGCAGAGAAAATTGGCATGATTCTTCGCAGTACTGGTAAAGTCAAACGCGGTCTTGGAACAATAAGACAGGATGTTAATGTTTCTATTCCACTAGGATGCAGAGTAGAGATTAAAGGTGCACAGGATTTGAAGATGATGCCTACTCTTATTAAGAATGAAGTTATGAGACAGCTGACACTAGTTCAGATTAAGAAATGCATTGAGAGATATAAATTAGACAAAATATTCATTGATGTTACTGATGTAATGAAAAGCTGTTCTTCGAAGATTGTTCAGAATACACTAAACAATAATGGTGTAATATATGGTGTGAGACTTGAAGGATTTAATGGATTGCTTGGAAAAGAGTTAATGCCGGGAAAAAGATTGGGCACAGAATTATCTCAGTATGCCAAGGTTGCTGCTGGAGTTGGCGGTTTGTTTCACAGCGACGAACTTCCTAAATATGGAATTGAACAAAGTCATGTAGATTCATTAAGGACGAAGTTAGGATGTCTGGATGAAGATGCATTCATTATTATAGCAGATCAAAAGCAGAAGGTTTTAATTGGACTAGAAGCTGCATTCGGCAGAGCAATGAAAGTGCAGGAAGGAGTTTTAAGAGAGGTTCGAAATGCATTGCAAGACGGCACTACTGTGTTCTTAAGACCTATGCCTGGCGCAGCAAGAATGTATCCTGAAACTGATGTTCTACCAGTTATTGCTGATGCTTCGAAATTGAAACTGCCTAAACTTATTTCAGATGAGAAAGTTGATTTAGAGAAACTTGGTTTGTCAAAAGATCTTGCTATGCTTGTTGCAAAAGAAAATAAAGCTGAATTACTTCAGAGGTTTGTAAAGCAATTTAAGAATTTAAAACCTGCTTTTATAGCTGAAACAATGATGCCTAAGTTGAGAGAGATTAAAAGGAAATACAAAGTTGATGTTACTGGAATAACAGATGACAAATTAGAAAAAGTGTTTATTGTTTTAGATAAAGGTGATTTACCAAAAGAAGCATTAGATGATGTGCTTTGTGATATTGCTAAAAATGGAAAATGTGATTTTGGAAGGTATAAAGGAATTAGCGATGATGAATTAGAGAAAATATTGAAGAAAATTGTCTCTGAGAATAAAGAAGCTAATTTTGGGAAGGTAATTGGATTGGCTATGAAGGAATTACGCGGAAAAGCTGATGGTCAGAAGATTAGTTCTATGCTGAAGAAGATGGTTAAGTAATTACTCTAATGCGTTTAGAATATCATCAAACACTTTCTTAACTGGCTGTTCGCCGTTGATTTCTTTTAGAAGATCTTTTTCTTTGTAGTATTTTACTAATGGTGCTGTAAGATTATTATAAGTATCCAATCTTTTCTTTACTGTCTTTGGCTTGTCATCATCCCTTTGTATTAGTTTTGTGCCGCACTTGTCGCATTTTCCTTCTTGTTTTGGAGAATTATTTTTTATGTGGAAGACTGCCCCGCACTTAGGACATGATCTTCTGCCTGTCATGCGCTGCATTATTGTTTCATCAGAGACGGTTACGTATATTACTGCATTTAGCTGTTTTTTTAGTTCTGTCAAAATTTTAATTAATCCATCTGCCTGTGGAATTGTTCTTGGGAATCCATCTAATAAGAAACCATTTTTACAGTCTGATTTTTGAAGACGATCTTTTACAATTGCGCAGATTAAATCATCATCTATTAGTTTGCCTTCTTTCATTAACACATCTGCTTTTTTTCCTAATTCTGTACCTTCTTTAACTGCTGCTCTTAACATGTCGCCTGTAGAAATCTGCGGGATACTGTATTTATCACATAAATGCTTAGCTTGTGTTCCTTTTCCTGCACCAGGTGCGCCTAGTAAGATTAGTCTCATTTTAGATTGTTTATGCTGGGTTGTTTATATAGTTTTTTTATTTCAAACTCTGGCTGTGAAGTAATTTATCCAACTCATCAAAGAACTCATTATTATTATCCCACTTAATCTTCTTGATATTCTTTCTGTATTTTTCCTTGTTTTTAAGAAAATCATTGAAATTTTCAACAGTTATATCTCTCACAGCAACGCCATAATTAAGCTTGTTAATGTAATGCCCATTGACAATCTGCTCGAACTGTCTCTTGATTGGGATTGAGAATATTGGTTTTTGTAAGTACAGAGATTCTGTTAACAAAGTAAAACCGCCATTTATGATCACTGCATCTGCTACTGCTAAATCTTCTAAATATTGATCGTTGTTGAATTTTTTGAAAGTCAGATTTTTATCTTTAGCTTCTTTGTTAAATCCATATATGATGAATTCTTTGTTAATCTTTTTCAGTACAGGAAACATTCTCTTGTAGCTTTTAGAAGTCTGATAAACAAAAATGTGTTGTTTTTTCTTTGGTTTTAGTTTTATTATAGAAGGCTTGATTAATGGCGGAAGAAGTTTTGTGTTTTTACATTTTATCTCAGAATTGAAGAATGTTGTGATTAATGTTTGAGCTGGATTTGGCAGAAATAAATGAATGACTGCTTTTGAATAAAACTCATTGATGAACTGCCTGTTTATTTTGTCAATGCTTGTGTTTGTAATAATATGCTGATTGTCAATGCTAATGCATGGAACATTGAATAATTTTGACCAGTACAGTATGAATGGTTCGAAGTCAGTTATTACTAAATCTGGCTTATGTTTAAGGAACGCAGGTATATATTTTAATGAAGCAAATAGCATAAACGGAGATTTTAATGTATTGATAAGACCTGTTAGAGCAGAGCTTACAGTATTATTAATGTAATACATGTGGAATCCAAGAATTCTATTCACTGGAAAATGCTTTTTCAAGTTTTTATAGCCTTGCCCATGACTAAACAATTCAACTTTGCTTGTTTTTTTAAGCTCGTCTATAACTATTTTTGATCTTGCATAATGACCATTGCCTTCTCCTGCTACACCATATAATATTGTCCTCATAAACTAAAGGAACCGTGGAGTTATATAAAAAAGTTTATAAATGAATGCAATTTGCTGAGAGATAGTGTTTATACAGGGGATAAAATATGGCAAATTTTAGAGAAGTTTCACCGAATATACTTATAAAAAAGCTCGCTGAAGAGCTTAAAAAAGCTGATACTATCAAACAGCCAAGCTGGGCAACATATGCTAAGACAGGATGTCAGGCAGAAAGAGCACCAAGCCAGCCTGACTGGTGGCATTTAAGATCAGCTGCATTACTGCGAAAAATTGCAGTACAAGGTCCAATTGGGACAGAAAAATTAAGAACTGTATATGGCAGAAGAAAAAGAAGAGGCCATAAACCTGCAGAATTCAGAAGATCAGGAGGCAGCGCTATCAGAAAGGTCTTACAACAATTAGAAAAAGCAGGATTTGTTAAACAAAAAGATAAAGGAATTAAAAAAGGCAGAATTGCAACGCCAAAAGGCATATCTTTATTAGACTGTGTTGCAAAAACAATCAAGTGATTCAAATGGCAAGATCAATTCATTTAAGCAAAAAATTAAGATTAGCAAAACTTGGAAGAAAAACACGCTGGGCTCCGTTCTGGACAGTTCCTAAAATTTATGGAAAAGGCAGAAGAGTTCATCCTGGACGACATACTGCTGTTAAACGAAGCTGGCGAAGAACAAAAACAAAGGCATAAAAATGGCAGACAATATTGAACGCACTTATACTATTCCATTACGAAGAGAATATCTTAAGGTACCACGCTATCGAAGAACTGAGAAAGCTTCACGTGCATTAAGAGAATTTTTAATTAAACATATGAAATCAGATTCTATTAAAATAGGCAAAGATTTGAATGAGCATTTATGGATGCATGGTATGAAAAATCCTCCATCAAATGTTAAGGTTAACTGCGCTAAGGTTGAAGGAGTAGTTTACGCTGAATTGTTTGGCAAGCAACTGAAGATTGGCAAAGAAGAAAAAGATGATAAAAAAGAAAAAACTGCATTAGAAAAAGCAGTTGAAAAAGTCAAAGGAGCAGTAAAAGAAAAACCTAAAGAAGAGAAGAAGGCTGAAGAGAAAAAAGAAGTTAAGAAAGAATCTTCTGAAAAAAAGTCTGAAAGTAAAAAAGAAGAAAAACCTAAGAAGTAATTCTGTTATTGTATATTATTTGTTAAATATTAATTTTTAGTCTTAATTGTTATAGCACATGGTATTGTTCCAAATCAAGATTCGTAACACACTGAACACGTTCAGCGTAAAGCCATGTGCTTTTCTTAAGCGTTTACTTATTCGATTAGTAACCTTACTCATTGCAATCTCCTTTAATGGATGTTGCATTACTAGGAAAGTTTTTATTATTCAACAAATTATAAACAAATATGTCATTTAATAAACGTGTTTGGGAAGCTTGCAAAAGAATACCTAAAGAAAACTTTGCAAAATAATTTTTTTTCAATTTAACTCAAAGATTAATACTTTGAGCTCGTCGAAGAATATTTTCAAATACAAAGTTTTCTAAAGATAACGCTAAAACTTTGTTTTAGCGGAATTGTGAACAAGTTCACAATAATACCTACTTTGTTGGTATTATCAAACTTAGATTTCATCTAAGTAAGAGAATTTTGTATTTTTCAAAATTCTCTAAAGGCAAAGTTAGTACTTATGGTGAGATTGCCAAAATATTGGGTTGTAAAGCTTATAGGGCCGTAGGGAATGCTTTGAACAAGAATCCGTATGCGCCTGTTGTGCCTTGTCATCGTGTTGTTAAATCAGATGGTTCAATAGGTGGATTTGCGCATGGTTCTGAAAGAAAAATTGAGATTCTTAGTTCTGAAGGAATTGAAGTTGTTGATGGTAGAGTTAAGGATTTTGAGAAAGTGTTGTTTAGATTTTAATTGAAAGAATAAACTATATAAACCTCATACCCAATCATTTTTCCATGGATAAAAAATTCATTCTAATTGCTGATGACGAACCCCATATTGTGGACCTTATTAAGTTGAGTTTGGGCAATGATTATGAGTTCATGGAAGCGACTGACGGCAAAGAAGTTCTAAAAGCAGTAAGCCAGAAAAAGCCAGATTTGCTACTTCTTGATGTGATGATGCCTTCTCTTGATGGATATGAAGTATGCAGGAGGCTAAGACAGAACCAAGATACAAAAGATATATTAATAGCAATGATCTCAGCTAAGAAAGAAGATCATGATATACTGACTGGCATCGACAAAGGTGCAATTGCGTATATCACAAAACCATTTAGCCCTGTAGAACTACAGGAAAAAGTGCGTGAATTGTTACAGTTATAGTAAGAGGTGAAAATTATGAGAAAAATATTTGTTTTGATGTTTGTTTTACTTCTAGTTTCAGCAGTTGCCAGCTGCAGAGATAATGGAAGCAGTACAGCAACTGATACAAAAGATAAAGGCACTAGCACCAGTGATGATGAAGGTATGGATACTGGAAATGACGATAATATGGAAGTGAATGACGACACAGACCCAAATGAAAATGACCCTGTTTTTGAACAGACAGGAAAACACGAAGAGTCTGTAACAATAACCAAAGGTGAAAAAGCACCAACTGTTGTAGTTGATCTTGGTGAATTAGTAACATTAGAAGTGTATAGTGAATATCTAAAAGATGTACATTTATACAACGAAGATTTATATGTTGATTCAACTATAAGCCGAGCAGATACTGAAAAATTAATAATTGAGGCTAATGAAGAAGGAATATTCTCAATAATTGACAAGGATACAGGCGACCAAGTCATAAAATTCATTGTTGCTGGAGTAAGTTTTGGTTAAGCTTGCTTTTTAGAAATCCTGTAATCCTTTTTGGACATGCATTGGCATGACCATTTCTTCTTTATTTTGTTTTTTATCTTCTTCTGTTAATAATGGAACTCCATAAACACCATCATAACCACCTTTGACAATTATGTTTCCTGCCCTATTTTTTTCTATAATATCTGCAAATTCTTTGCTTGTAATTTTAGCTATTTCATTTATAGGTGTTTTTAACAGAACATCATATTCTGAACGTTTTTCATTTACTAGCTTGTTAAATTCTGTCCAGACTGATTTTGTTGCAACTGCTTTTTTATAGTGCTTTGATAATAATTCTGACAATGGGATTAAGGTTCTGAAAGGTTTTGCATTTTCTGGTTTAAAACCTGCTGGTCTGTCTGCAAGTTCTTCTATTCTTTGATCAACTCCAACAGTTAATTGTTTTCCGCATTTAGGGCAAATATTTTTTAGTTTTAGTGCATCATCTGGGTGCAAGCAAACTTTGCAGTTTCTGTGCCCTGTTAAATGGTACTTTCCAAGATTTGGATTTACTTCTATTGTTTCCTTTAAGCCGTTTCCAGTCTTGATTGCTTTACTTAATGCATCGAATGTTGGCTCAATATCAAAAACAGTTGCTTCACGTCCTAAACGCCATGGCCAAAATGAATGTAGATCTGAGAAACTTACTAGATTTATGTTATCTAGTTGTTTGAGGCGCCAGTTCATTTCAGGGTCACTGCTTAAACCTGTTTCAATTGCGTGAATATTTTTGCTTTGGTCCTGAAAACATTCTTTTAAAGTATTGAATCCTGAATTTGCCCCAAATAATGAAAACCACGGAGTCCATGCATGCGCAGGAATAATTTGAATTCGTTCATCAATTGATTTTAATTGTTCTGTGAATTCTGGACATGGAATTTTGAAAATTGGACGACCATCATAGTCAATTCTGCCATGCTTTAACAAATATTGTGTTATTTCATCTACTGCCTGAAAAGAGGGTGCAAAAACTACATTATGCACCCTGCGTCCTTTTCCACCTTGACTATAAATTAATGATATTTCAGTTTGTAAGATAAATTTGAAGCCTGTATTTGTTTGAAACATACCTGTGTTTTCTACTTCTTTGAGGTTTGATTTTAATTCTTTAATCCACAATGGATGAGTAAAGTCAGATGTCCCTAAAAGGTTGACACCTTTTATTTTTGCCCACCTTTCTAAGTTTTGTATGTTTATATCTTTAGAACAGGCTCTTGAATATTTACTGTGGATGTGTAAATCAGCTATGAATTGCATGAATTTTGCATTTTTTGTATGTTTATATTGTTTGTTGTTTAGGGTATTTTATTGAGATTAATTTCTTATTTTTCTGTCTTTATTCCCAATTTATCAAACACTTTAACTGCTTTATTAATATATTTAGAACGGATTAAAAAATGGTCTCTTGTGTAAGATGCTATAGGCATTATAGGTATCTTTTCTTTGGCTAAAGCTGTTGCAATTATTGCTGTTACACCGCATGTTGTTATTGGAAATTTGATATCAAGAGTGATTATTTTCCAGTCTTTCATGACCTCAATAACATTTTTTTTATCATATTTTGTTTGATCAATTATGATAGTAACTTCATCATTATCGACAATATTTGCAAAGGCATTAGGATCTATTTCCTTAGCTTTGATATATGCAAATGTCTCAGGCCATACATAGGCTTTTCCATTTTTGAAATAGTTTTTAAGTTGCATTATTATGTATTTAATTGTTAGAAATATAAATATATTGGTTTAGTTTATTTAATGTAACTTCTTCTCTTCCTTAGCAACCGCCAATGTTGTCTTTACAACGGTATCTGGATTCAATGACATTGAATGTATTCCAGATTCTACTAAAAATTTTGCAAAGTTGATGTCATCACTAGGAGCCTGACCGCAAAAGCCAATATATTTATGCATTTTATTTGCAACATGAATTACTCTTTTAATTAATAGTTTAACTGCTTCATCATCTTCTCTGTAGACGTGAGCTACTAATTCAGAGTCACGGTCAACACCAAGTGTTAATTGTGTAAGATCATTAGAACCTATTGAAAAACCATCAAATATCTCAAGGAATTCTTCTGCCAAGATTACATTAGATGGAATCTCGCACATGACATAGACTTCTAAATTATTTTTTCCTTGAACTAATCCTTCTTTTTTCATCAGTGCAAGCACTTTTTTGCCTTCTTCAACTGATCTGCAGAAAGGAATCATTAACTTTACATTATCTAATCCCATATTATCTCTTACAAATTTTAATGCTTTGCATTCCAATAAAAATGCCTCTTTGTAATCTTCACTATAATAACGAGATGCCCCTCTCCAGCCAATCATAGGATTGTCTTCTTTAGGCTCAAATAAATGTCCGCCAATCAGATTTGCATATTCATTTGACTTGAAATCACTCAAGCGAACTATTACTTTCTTAGGATAAAATGCTGCTGCGATTGTTGCCACACCCTGACTCAATTTGTCGATGAAGAATTGTTTTTTATCCTTATAACTATATGTAATTTCTTCTATCTGCGCCTTGAGATCTGGATCTTTAATAGAATTAAAATGAATCAAGGCTTTTGGATGAATTTTTATATATGAATTTATGATGAATTCTTCTCTTGCAAGACCTACTCCACTAGTTGGGAGAAAAGATTTTTCAAATGCCTGTTCAGGTGCTGCTAGATTCATCATAATTTTTGTCTTTGTTTTTGGTATTTTTTTTAAATCAGTTTCTAATATTTTGAATTTCAATAAACCTTCATAGATAAAACCTTCTTCACCGCTTGAACAGTCTACTGTTACTTTTTTTCTATTTTTTACTTTTTCAGTTGCATCGTTTGTTCCAACAACGCACGGAACACCAAGCTCACGGCTTATAATTGCTGCATGGCAATTATTGACCAATACTGGTGTATAGCGATCTGTAAAAACTATGTAATTATGATTATCTGCGACAGTTATGTTATATACGTCTTGTAATCCACAATCCTTGCTTAAAGACACCCTTTGCATTCTTGTGTCAGATTGTAAAATATGCTGTAATCTTAACTGATATTTAGAAGGAAGATTAAGTGTTATGGCCTTTAATTTCTCAGCATCTATCAAAAGATTTTCCTGTAATGACTTTGAGAATTTTCCTTTATATCCTGAATTAGTTAATAATTGTCTTGCACTAAAGAATCTTGTTCCAAAACTCTTTCTTTCTCTACTTCCTTTGACTATTTTTGTCCATTTAAGGATTTCATCTATCTTTTCCACTATTTGAATATTCCATATAGTTCTATTGTTAGTTACTTGAGGAACTATTCCAAGTCGTAGACAGCCTAACATAATTGACTGTAATAAATATTCTTTTGAACAATATATATTAATTCTATTTCCACCTTTGTTTATTGATCCATCACCATCAATAACTCCTGCTAAAAATGAGTATATTAGTTGTTCGTTTGCAACAAGTAATGTTTGTACAAGTTCTTGTTGTTCTTGTTTTAATGTGTATGCAATCTCTTTACTGTAACATCTATAAGCATTTGCATTGCCTATAGCTGGTTTGCCCCTTATATTACCTTTATTTTGTTTTTTTACAAATAACTTAAAGTTTTTATTATAAGTTTGAAATAAACATTCATTAACATGATTAATAAAATTCTTCTTTTCTTCAGTAGCTTTCTGAATAAACTGCACTTCACCATGCGTTCCTGAAGTATAAATATGCCCATCAGTACTTATAGCACCTAATAAATATGCTAATTGTTTTTGTTTTTCAGTTGATTCACTTAATGAAGGTATTTTTTGTGCACAAAGAAGCATTTGTTGATCTTTAAGTAGGTCTTGAATTTCTTTTCCTATGATTTCTGCATCTTCAAGAGTAAGCATTTTATGATCTGGTGTTAATCTTAACGTGTTACCTTTCATATGTCCTGTAAGAGATGTTTCTATTTCTATAACTGAAGATTTTCTTTTCATACTTGCAATAATAGGCTTCCACTCTATTTTGAGAGTTTGTTTGTTTAATGATGGAACACACAGATCTTCATAGGTTTCGTATACATCTTCGATCTTCATAAATCCTTTATTTGTCAAAACCTTTGTTCCTGCTGGAAAGCATGTTCTGCCACCCCTATTAGTAACTATTGCGCTGGCTATTTTCATAATTGGCTCCCAATCAGGATCAGTCATTTCTGTGATCAAAACCTGGTCTTTTTTAAAGTGAGAAATATCCTTTACATCCTTGATAACGACTGCTTCTCCCTGACCAATCATTGTACCAACTGCTTTTCCTTCTGCAAGGAGGTTACCTTTTTTTATTATTTTATATTCTTTTAATTTTGTGACATCTTTTTGAGACTGAACTGTTTCAGGCCTTGCCTGTACAATGAACAATTTATTTGTTATTCCATCCTTTGCCCATTCCATGTCCATTGGCTTGAAATGTCCTACTTTTTTAGAATAATGGTCTTCAATTATGCAAGCCCATTTAGCTAGCGTGATTATTTCTTTGTCATTTAAAACTAATTCTTTTCTGTCTGCTTCTGAAACATCAACTGTCTTTGTTGTCTGACCCACCTTATCACTGTAGATCATCTTGATTTTTTTTGCACCTACACGTTTTGAAAGAATAGGATAATTGTTGTTTTTTAGAGACGGTTTGAAAACATAGTATTCATCAGGGTTTACTGCTCCCTGAACAACTGTTTCTCCTAATCCATAAGCTGCTGTGACAAATACTGCATTTTGGAAACCTGTTTCAGTATCAATACTAAACATTACACCTGAACTGGCTTTGTCTGAACGAACCATTTTTTGTACACCAATACTTAGGCCAATAGAAAAATGATCAAAGTGCTTGTCAACCCTATATGAAATTGCTCTATTTGTAAATAAAGAAGCAAAGCATTTTTTGCAGGCTTCTAATAACTCCTGCTCGCCTTTTATGTTTAAGTATGTTTCCTGCTGACCTGCAAAGCTTGCATCTGGAAGATCCTCTGCTGTTGCACTGGATCTAACTGCCACATCTGTTCTTTTTCCATATTCTTTGCAAAGTTCTTTGTAATATACTATAATTTCTTTTTTTAGTTCTTCTGGAAGTTCTGCACCCTTGATTAATTCCCTAACTTTATGCCCGCGGTCTGCGAGATCTTTTACATTGTGAGTATTTAATCCATCAAGAATTTGTTTTATTTTTTGTTTTATCCCTGCTTTTTCTATGAAAAAATGATATGCATCAGCAGTTACAGCAAAGCCGTTTGGTATGTTAACGCCTTTTTTTGTCAATAATCTGTACATCTCACCAAGAGATGCGTTCTTTCCTCCAACAACCGGCACATCTTCTATGCCTAATTCATTGAACCATAATATGAGAGATTCTTTTTTTTGCATGCTTATTTTTTGGATGAAGAAGTTTATAAATCTTTGTGCTTTTGTTATTGTTAGGCAATGAAATTATTTATATTATCAAAGAAAGACATTAAGCTTAGTGAAGCTGAGGTCAGGGCGCAGTTTAGCAGACATAAATGCATTATTAAAGATGAATTTATGTTTGTTAACAGCATATCTAAGAAATATGAAAGACTGGCATATACTAAAGAAGTTTATTCTGTATTGTTTAGCTGTAAGATGAGCAAGTTAATTGAAACTATAAAAAATTATAATTGGAACAAGATAATAAAGAAAAAAACATTCAAAATTGAAAGCGATTTCCAGAAAAAGGAAATCGCATTGATAATCTGGTTTTGTTTGAAGAATCCTAAAGTCCAAATGAAGAATCCAGATATATTAATTAGATTATTTCTTGTCAAAGGAATTGTTTATGCAACTAAATTTGAATGGAAGAATGAGAATAAATGCTTAGACAGAAAGCCACATACAAGACCGGGTTTTTATCCTGCATCAATCGATCCACAGCTCGCTAAAGCTATGGTAAATTTAGCAGGAGTTAAAGGAGTTATTGTAGACCCTTTTGTGGGTACTGCAGGTATATTGATTGAAGCAGCTTATCTTAATCATAAATGCATTGGAATTGACAGAAACATGAAAATGCTTGAGCTGGCTAAGATGAATATTAAACACTATAAACTAAAAAATGTAGAAATAAAACATGGTGATGCAAGAACATTTTATTATAGATGCCCTGTAATTGTAACAGAACCACCTTTTGGGAAAAATACAAGAAGCGAGGATTTGATTTCTCTTTATACATTATTCTTAGAAAATGCAAAAAGAAGCACTTCAAAGATAGTTATTAATTTTCCAAGCACAGTTGATTATAAAAAAATAATTAAAAAGACTGGATGGAAGATTACGAATGAATTCTCATGGTATATACATAAGAGTTTGACTAGGATGATTTTGACATTAACTATTTAGCTTTTCCATTGCATCTAGTGCATACTGGATCTGCTCTTTTGTTGGAGGAATCTTATTATCAGTAAAGTTCTGTGTTAATACTGCTAAATGCCTTAATTCTGGATTTGTTGCCCATTGTTCCTGTGGAATTTTTGATTTATATTCTTTGAAACACTGGATGATAATATTCCCTGATGCTTTTTCTATAGTTGATAATTCTCTTGGCAGTTCTGGTTGTTGATTTGGTTCTTTCTTTTTTTCTTGCTTTGTTTCTTCTTCTACAACTTTCTTTGCCTCTTCTTGAACTGGTTCTGTAACTATTTTTGATCTTGGCTGTTCTATTTGTTCAGGAGCTTTTACTTCTTTTGATTGTTCTATCTGTTCCTGTGCTGATTTTTCTGCCTCATCATTCATGTGCTTTTCTAATTCATCTGGATCAATGCTCATTACAAGATCATTTATGTCAATTTCTCCTTTTTGTTCTCTGAGTTTTTGCAGAATTTC
>Ga0210057_1001983_pt1 | contig 30159 bp, 20 predicted proteins | sample CryGeyCG2114_010_2_FD_183968 | JGI IMG/M metagenome (GOLD analysis project Ga0210057, IMG submission 183968) | Groundwater microbial communities from aquifer - Crystal Geyser CG10_big_fil_rev_8/21/14_0.10 (SPAdes) (version 2) | ecosystem: Environmental > Aquatic > Deep subsurface > Groundwater ...
AAAGTATAGTAATCAACTTTATAAGATTCCAGATGTGTGTGATAAGTTTGGGATAGCATATAAAAGAAGTCCAGCTGAAATTATGAGTTTTATTGGTATTAATTCAATCAACTATACATAGGAAGACAAAAAAAATTATAAACCAAACCCATATGACCCAAATAATCACTCTCATCCTCGGAATAATAATTGGCTACACAATCGCAAAGTATCAAAAAGGTAGCCAGCCAAAAAAGCAAAAATTAAACCAAAAAGCACAGGAGCGCAAAGAGCAACGCGAGGAAAATTTGCAGAAAGTGGTTGAGTATTTGAATGAAAAAGGACGCGCAAGCAATAACGATGTAGAGAAACTGCTTGGAGTCGCGGACTCTACCGCGTCAACCTACTTGCAAGAACTAGAAGAGAGCGGAACTATCAGGCAAATCGGGAAAGAGGGCAGAAGCGTAAAGTACATATTGCGGTAATCCACGAGACCACCCCCGGACCCCCTCCTTGATAAAGGATGGGGAGTCTCTTTCTAAACGGCTAATACCGCGGTACTAGCCGTTTAAATCGGCAAAATGCGGATTTTTTGGTATACTAGAATAACCAGTAAACAGCTATTATGCCAGACAAATACAACGCCACTTGGGTATCGCACTCATCTATCAGCGATTATATTGCCTGCCCGCGAGCATACTATCTTAAAAATGTATACAAAGACCCAAACACCGGCCATAAAATAACGCTTATCACTCCTGCTTTGGCATTGGGCCAGAGCGTGCACGAGCAGTTGGAAGCGCTTTCTGTTTTGCCAGTAGAGAGCAGGGTATTGAGCAACTTGGTTCCACGGTTCCAGCAGGAGTGGGAAAAATATTCCGGTGAAAAAGGAGGGTTTACAGATAAGGATCAGGAACATCAGTACAAAGAGCGGGGCCAGGAAATGATGCGTCGCGTGTTTAATCATCCCGGGCCATTCAAAAAGAAAGCAGTGAAAGTTCAAAAAGATTTATTATGGTACTGGCTTTCTGAGGAGGATGAAATTATTCTTTGCGGAAAAATTGACTGGATGGAATATCTACAAGAAGAAGACAGCGTGCATATTATAGATTTTAAAACCGGCCAAAGAAAAGATCAGGGCTCGCTCCAATTGCCAATATATTATCTGCTCGCGAAAAATTCGCAAAAGCGCAATGTCGTGAAAATGAGCTATTGGTATTTGGCATTGGATGATGAACTTACCTCATTTGAATTGCCAGATGAAGAAAAAGCGCACCAAGAAGTGCTTGCTATTGCGCGCAAGATAAAACTAGCGCGCCAATTGGAAAAGTTTAATTGCCCGCATAGGGGATGCAGACAATGCGAGCCATTTGAGCGCATTATAAAAGGCAAAGGAAAGTTAATCAGACTGGATGATTTTAATCGGGACATGTATATATTGCCGGAAATGGAAGAAGATGAAGCAGAGGAGGTGATATTATAGTAGAATAATATGTTTTCATTTTTCAAAACAAAATATCAGCGCACCAAAGAGATGTATCAAAAATACGAACGCGTTTTGATTCCAAGCATGTTAGTTTTGGGATTTATTCCGGATTATGTGACCTTCAAAACCATCAAACCCCAAACCGCGCTCACAGTGCTTGGGTGCTATTTCGCGATGGTGGGAATCGCAATTGCGTTTACGCAGTATTATGATTCCGGCCGCATCACGCATAAACTGAAATTCGTGCGTTTGTTTACGCCTTTGCTAGTGCAATTTTTGTTTGGCGCGCTCTTGGGCGCTGTGTTCGTGTTCTACTGGTTTTCCGCCTCAATCGCGGCAAGCTGGCTCTTTATTATTTTGATTTTGGGACTTATCGTTTCAAACGAATTATTGAAGCATCATTTGTCAAAGCCGATTATTCAGGCAAGCGTGTATTATTTTATCATGTTCGCGTATCTCTCAATCGTGATTCCATACGCGTTTAATGGAATTGGGCCGCGATTATTTCTGCTTTCCGGAGTGTGCAGTTTGGCTCTGATGCTTGGGTATATATATGTATTAGTACTGGCGCGCGGACAGGTGCGCGCGCAGTGGCGCAGTTTGGCGAAAATCGTAGTGGCAATTTTTGTGTTGATGAATGCCTTGTATTTTGCTGATATTGTGCCCCCGATTCCTTTGGCCTTGCGCCAGATTGGCGTGTATCACAATATCCGGCCAACAAACGGAGCATATGTGCTCACCCAAGAGAAACAAACCATCTGGCAGAAGATTCTGCCTGGCACAGTGATTCATCAAACAAACAGAGAACCAGTGTACGTGTATTCAGCCATATTCGCGCCAAATGATCTACGCACGAAAATTGTGCATGTGTGGCAGAAATATGTTGATGAAATTGGATGGGTTGATAAAGACACGCTTTCGTTCAACATTACCGGTGGCCGCAAAGAAGGGTTTCGGGGCTATTCAGTAAAGCGCGCGGTTGATGAGGGCAAGTGGCGCGTGTGGGTTGAGACCGAAACCGGGCAAAAGCTGGGGCGGGTGACGTTTGAAGTGAAGAATGGGGAGTATGAAACTGAAGTTGGGCGGTAGAAATTTATAGAGTATTAACTTGTTTTTTCTTGTTGTAGGAGTACCATTACAATAATAAAAACATTTACATACACACTATGGAAAATTCCAATACTCCTGAATCGCGCGATGATAAAGAGAATCATCATGAATCATCTTCGCACGATTTAGAGCCGCGTTTTTTGCTTCAATTATGCATGAAAGCTTTTAATCGGGCCAAATTAGCGCTTAACAAATATCAGGCACGGACATATCTTAAAACCATCATAATTGTTGTGGTGCTTATTGGCGCTACATTCGGCGCTAAAATCGGATATGACTATATCACCAAAGGTGAATTGCGCCTGCCGTTCATCAACAGCCCCAAGTACACGCAGGCCTATAGTTTGGTCGCGGACGCGATTTCCCAGAGCGCTGACATTATCATCAATCTTCCAATCGGCGTTGACGCGGCTCAGGCAAAAGAATTTATCACCTTTACTCCTGCGGTTGCAGGCGTTTGGGTGGAATCAGATCAAGAAGAGAAGTTAGTGTTCCGGCCCAGCGAGCCCTTGCGTTTGAACCGGTATTACACCATTACCTTGCAGACGCCGGAAGGCGTGATTGGCAAGGACTTTCTTTCGACTGAAAATCCGAGCGTGGTAAGCATTCTGCCGAACAACGAAGCAGAAGCAAACGAAAATTCTGAAATTACCATTGTGTTCAACCGGCCCATGGTGCCATTAACCACGCTTGATGAGCTGGAGGCAGGCGATATTCCGGTTGAAATCACGCCTCAAACCGAAGGCAGATTTAAGTGGGCAGGCACGCGCACGTTGCAGTTTATTCCCAAAGACACGCTTATCGCGTCTGCCAATTATACCGCGAAAGTCAAAGAAGGATTCATCTCAATGGACAACCTGCCCTTGGAGCCGTTTGAATATTCATTCACCACGCGGCACTTGCGTTTGGAATATGTGCAGGATAAATCATTGGTGTACAGCCAGCCCATGGTGGTGAAGTATAATCAGCCAGTTGATTTGGATCGCATGAAAGCAGGCATTACGGTGGAAGACATTGAAGCAAAGCACAATGTTGATTTTATCGCGGAATATGGAACCAAAGACGCATATAACAGCGACACTAAAAAACAGGAAAAGATTACTGATGAATCAATTATTTTTATCTATAACGCGCGCGACGCGCACGGCAGGGCCAGATTGTGGGATTTTGAAAAAGGATATTATTTGAACATCCAGAATGCGTATCCCAAACACGGGGACATCAACATCGAGGACGACCATGGCGCGTACCGGAAAGTCACGGGCGTGATTCGCGACGTTTCTGCGGTGTCTGAGCGCTCTTCCCAGGTACGCGAAGATTTTTTTGACCCGCAAGGCCAGCTTTCTGTTTCGTTTTACGAGGACATTGATTTGCGGGGCAGTTCTATAAGTGCGGATTATCTCAAAGGCATTGTGTATGCGCAAAAGTGCGTTGAGGAAGAGCAGTATAGCGACAACTGCGCGAAAGAAGACGACAAGTCCCGGATTTTGATGTCATTTGACGCGGACAAACTGGTGAATTCGCAAACCATAACCGTTCGGTTCAGAAGTATTAAAAACACGGAAGGACTGAAAATAAATCCTTCGGAAATGACGCGTACTATTACCATAATTCCGGATTTCAAAATCTATCGCACTGTTCCGGGCAATGGCTCGCAAAACACGGAACTCACGGAACTGACCTTGTGCGCGAATGCGCCCTTGCGCGCGCCCACAAAGGAAGAGGTTGAAGAGTATGTGCAGGTGAATGATACGTACGAATACAAGCGCTTTGGGTACTCGCATCTGGTGCGGCCGGATGAAACACAATGGTATGACTGCAATGCAGGAGAGTTTGAAACCAGCATCTACTATGGGCTTATGCCTGAACATGATTATACCGTGTCAGTGAACGCATGGGACGAGTTTGGAAGAAATCAGTCAATTGCCAGTTCATTCAAAACCGGAACCATGCCGTCGCAGGAATTGAATTTTTACCATTTCCAGGATGATTACAGTGTGACCCAGCCAAACAAGACCACGTTCACGTACGCTGGCGTGAACATGGAATACGTGAACATGCACATTTGCCAGCTCTCGGCAGAGAACATGGTTCGCACGCTTGAAAACAAGCCAAATTACACGAGTGGGCCGGAAGCGCTTTCCAATTGCGATCGCATCATAGAAAAAAAGATTGAGCTTCTCAGCCGCTTTTGGGTAAAAAATTATTTTCAGGTAAAATTAAGCGATTACGTGGGTACTGATTTTGGTCATTATGTGATTACATTCTGGCATCCTGATTACCGCCAGCAATGGGGAGAGTACAAAACCATCTACGAGCGCAGTTATGTGAGCATTACCAATTTGAGCGTGGTGGAAAAGAAAGTAAATATCCAGCAGAATAAGGAAAATGAGTTTAGCTTGGATGAAAATCAGCGCAACAGCCTGCAGAATTTGTACTGGGTGGCGAATGTGGATACCCTGGCTCCGATTTCCGGAGCGCGCGTGGAATTGTTCGGCAGGGTAGACGGGTATACTTCGCCGCTCGAGAAAGTGGCAACCGCATTTACGAACGCGGACGGAATCGCGCGCACAATCCCGCAGAATTATCTGGAGGGCGTGGTAGTGAGTTCAGGCGTTGATTCGGCCATTGTTTCAAATGACGAAAGCGGAGTGAACAATTCTGCAACCGCGTTTGAGGCAAGCAAACTCTATTTGTACACAGACCGGCCCATCTATCGGCCGGGCAATGAAGTGCACGTCAAAGGGCTCTATCGCGTGGGGTATGACGGAGATTACGAGATTCTGGCAGGCAAGAAAGTTCCGGTGAAAATATATAACGCGCAGAATCAGGAAATTTTCAACCAGGAACTGGAAGTGAACAATTTTGGCACCATTAATACCACCATCACTTTGGACACCAAAGCATCGCTTGGTTCATACCGGATTCAGACTCCAAACAACAGCGCGTTCTTTGACGTGGAAGAATACGTGCCAGCCGCATTCAAAGTCGAGGCCATCACAGACAAAGAAGAATACATATCAGGCGATGACATGAAATTGGACATTGACGCTGACTATTATTTTGGGGTGCCCCTGGAAGGCGGGGAAGTTGAATACGGCATTTCGTCCCAGGATTATCATTTTGACAAATATGCGGATGAGAATTTCAGTTTCGGGTCTGGGTGGTATTATTGCTATGGATGCTCGTATGGAGATAAGTTCGTGCTGCGCAAGAGCCAGCCGCTTGCGGCGGGCGGCACGGCGCGCATTATCCAGAATCTTGATTTGGATGCTTTGTTTGAGGGAGATGATGATATCCAGAGCAAAATTCTCACGCTCTATATCACGGTCACAAACATCAACGGAGAAGCGGTTTCAACTCAGAAATCGTTTGTGGTGCATCGCGGAGAATTTTATCTTGGCGTGAAAGCAAGCCAGTATTTTGCCGCAAAGAATCAAGCATTGCAAGCGCGCGTGAAATCGGTTGATACTGAAGGTGCACCAACCCAGGTGCGCAATATCGCGGTTGCGGTGAATAAGGTTGATTGGGTGCACTACAAGCGACAGGAAGTTGACGGCGGATATTATTATGGCTGGGAAAAAGAACTTACTCCAGTGAAAAAATGGACTACCAGCACAGATGGGAGCGGAGACTGGTCTTCGGATTTTAGTGTTGCTGAAGCCGGCCAGTACGAGCTGAGCGTGCGCGCGAAGGACGCGCGCGACAATCCAGTGTCTGACACATCGTATCTATACATCTATGGAGAAGAGCAGGTGAGCGTGCGGCCTACAAATGATAATTCTCTGGAAGTGGTGACTGACAACCCTTCAGTAAGCGATTCAGGCCAGGCCAGTATTATCATCACCTCCCCGTATGAATCAGCAAAAGCGCTGATTACCCTGGAGCGGGGCAAGATTTTTGAGTATCAGGTGGTTGATATCAATCAAAGCATTTATCAGTATGCATTCAGCATGAAGAAAGAATACATTCCTAACGTGGTTGCCACGGTAACACTTCTTTCAACCGAGCCATCCGTGAAATACGGGCAAGTGGCGTTCAGTGTGAACACGGATGAGCGGGAATTGAGCATTTCCGTGGAGCCGAACAAGGAAGAGTATTTGCCCGGGGAGGACGTGTCTTTGGGTTTTGTTGTCACTGACCGGGACGGCATTGGCGTGTCCACGGAACTCTCGGTCGCGGTGGCTGATTTGAGCGTGCTTGCCTTGAAAGGCAATCCGAAAAAGAATCCGCTGCCGTTTTTCTATGCTGGATTTCCGCAGACCATTACTACCACTAGCAACATCAAAAATATTTTACATGAAGTTGACGTGCCAACCGGCACCAAAGGCGGGGGAGGTTTGAATCCGGATGACTTGGCCACCAAAAAGCGCGGCATATTCAAAGATACCGCGTTCTGGCAGGCGGTTCTAGTGACAGACGCGAACGGCAGAGCGCAGGTGCGTTTCACGTTACCGGATAATCTTACCACCTGGCAAATAGAATCAATCGGCATTACGCAGGATACCAAAGTCGGGGTCGCGTATCAGGAGTTTACCGCGCGCAAACAATTGATGGTTACTCCGCTCAAGCCGCGGTTTATCGTTCCTGGTGATACGTTCCTGTTGGGCGCGAAAGTGTTTAACCAAACCGGATCCAGGCAGAAATTGGATGTTTCTTTGCAAAGCGACACGCTCGCGTTGAATAAAGATGACGCTCAAAAAAGCGTAACGCTTGGGGCTGGAGAAACCAAAATCGTGTATTTCAACATGAGCGCGCCCAATGATCAGTGGTATGGCCAGCACACATTCGTGATGGCCGCTGAAAACAATGATTTCAAAGACGAAGTTGAGCAACAGCTCAAAATTCGGCGCAATGACACGTATGAAACCGTGGCAACCGCGGGCGCTTCAAACACGAGCCCTATTACTGAATATGTGTTTGCGCCCGGAAGCGTGATTCCAGACAAGGGCGGGCTCACCATACAGCACAGCGCCACGTTGGCAGTATTCCTTTCTGACGCGTTGAACAGCTTGCTTTCGTTCCCGTATGGATGCAGCGAGCAGATTGCGAGCAAGCTGGATGCGCTTGCCGCGGTGAAGAGTGGTTTGAATATACAGAATATAGGTAATACATTTGCCCTCCGCGAGGTTGAGTTTGAAGGCGTGCCATACAGTCTGGATCAGCTGGTGGATATTGGGCTCACGCGTTTGTATGAAACCCAGAAACAGGACGGCAGTTTCAGCTATTATCCGAATACTTCATCAAGCAAATACCTTACCTTGCACGTGGCAAATACTCTGAAGGATTTGAGCGATGCAGGATATCAGGTGAATCAGGATAGTTTAAAGCGGGCGTCAAATTACATCAATAACATGGTGAATGACCGTGAATACCGCGACAGCAATGATTTCGCGATTTTGAGCGCGTATACCGCATATCGCTTGCGCGACAAAAAACAGGTGCATGATTATTTTGAAACCAGAATCAAGCAGATTTTGAAAGATGAAGCTTTGCTGCATGAAAAATTAGGCAATGAATCTTTGGTGTATTTGGCTCTACTGTTGAGCGAACGTGAAGGCGTGTTTGGTTCAAAGAGCAAAGACATGCTGTTCGCGACGCTCTCCAATAAAGTTGACGTTGACGCGCGTGGCGCGTTCCTGCCGGTGAATTCGTCTAGAATTATCTGGCAGTATCATGAAACGCCAATTAAAGACACCGCGCTTCTACTGAAGGCGTTCGTGGCTGACGAGCGGGACGACCCCATGCTTGACAGGGTGATGCGCTGGCTGTTGGCAAGCCGGAGCAAAGACGGGGCATGGGGCAGCACGAACGCGACCATTAGCGTTATTGATTCCTTTACGGATTATCTGCAATGGAAGCATGAGAATGAATCCCAATACACGATCACAGTTTCTTTGGGTAAGAACGAAAAGGATTCATTTACCTATGGGCCGGACAATATTTTTGCCCAGAATAGCATGAGTGTTCCCATGTGGGATATTGCCCTGGATGAATTGAGCGCTATTCAATTCGTGAAGTCAAATGAAAATGAGCAGCAGAACAACGTGTATTATGACGTGTCGCTCAAATACTTTTTGCCGGTTGATGAAATCGCGCCCCGGGACGAGGGCTTTACCATTGAGCGGGCTTTGTACGCGCTTGATGATAAAGATGGCGAGCATCCTTTGAACGAGGTTACAGCAGGGGACGTGCTACGCGGAGAGCTGAAAATTATCGTGCCTAACAACCGGAATTTCGTGGCTATTGAGGATTTCATTCCCGCTGGGGTTGAGTTGGTGAATTTCAATCTCGCGACCACGGATAAATCCCTGAAGGATGAGTATACTGACACCAGTTCATATGGCTGGTACTATAGTCCAGGAACCAAAAACCGGACCTTGCGTCCGGATGTGGAAGAATTGCGGGATGACCGGCTGTATCTGTTCTCAGAGCGGCTCAGCCCAGGCCAGTACACATACACGTATTTTGTGCGCGCCTTGGTGCCGGGCACATTCCACCATTTGCCCGCAGTTGTGAGCGAAATGTATTTCCCGGAGAATTTTGCGCGCACGCGCGGGGAGTGGTTTGAAGTGATGGAGTAAACGCGTTACTCTTGTTCCTGGTTGAGATAGATAGTTATATCAGATGTCTCTGACTGGGCGCGCGCCTGAATATGGCGCGCGCCTATTTTGGTTGGCTGGAATATGGCTTGCGCGCCGTCCGCAATGTACTCGTCATCTACGTACCAGGAAACCGGTTCCCTGGCTTTGAGAATGACGCGCGTATCTTTTTCAAACAAAAACGTATCTCCTTGGTGCGGGGAAATAATGAGTGGATTATCCTGCATGAGCGCGCGCGTCGCATTTACATTATCCCCGGAAAGCCCGTATTCAATGGAATCCTGATATAAAATTTCTTTGATATCATCAAACGCGAATCGCGCGTCAGTGTAGTATTCGGAATATCGCAATAATTGCATTATATCATGCCAGATTTTTCCTGCGCCCGGCTCTCCGGACACGCTATCCATGGCGCTGTTTTGCGCGTTGCCCACCCACACGCCAACCGTGAAGTCAGGCACATATCCAATAATCCAGCTGTCATGATATTCGCGCGAGGTGCCGGTTTTAACTGCCGCGGCCAGGCCGGGAATCATAAAATTATTTTTCACACCAAACTGTTCAACTCCGGTTTGACGATCTGTAAGTATTTTGTTGATGAGCTGGATATAGGCAGTATCAGCGATTTGTTTGTTTTGCATAAAATCGGTTTGTCCCTGATACATGCTGTTATTGCCGCACATTGCAAGCGGCTTGAGCCAGCCATCATTATCAAAAATAGTGAAATAATACGTGAGTGTGAGCAAATCTGATTCCAGTTCTCCGAGCGCTATGCCGAGCTGGTAATTTTCAAGCGGCTGGATTGGTTCAAACCCAAGATTATGAGTAAGGAACTGGTAGAAATTTTCAAGGCCAACATATTCAAGGGTTTTAATGGTTGGCACGTTCAAGCTGTTGGACAAAGCATAGTGCAGAGTGACTGGGCCGCGATATTTGTAATCATAGTTTTTCGGATAAAACGCGTATCCGCTACCAATGGTATATTTATATTCTTTATCATCAACTAAAGTATAAGGCCGCAGGCCTTGCTCAAAACCCTTCAGGTATATGAAGGGTTTAACAGTGGAGCCGATAGGGCGCGGCTGTAGGGCCATGTTTATCTGGTCGCCTTCGGTTTCAGATTCGGGCCGCGCACTGCCGATGAGCGCGAGGATTTCGTTTTCCGGATGTTTGATGACTACCACTGCGCCATGGAATGCGTTTTTGTTTGCCAGTTCATTTAAATTACGCTTGAGAATATCGCGGATTTGCATGTTCAGCCCGCTATCAATGGTGGTTTGGGCGCAGGGTCGTGGCAGGGAGATGAATTCAAACGCGTTGTTGTTCGCGTTTGTGTATTGTTTGAATTGCTCTTTCTTTTCGCGCGTGGCCGCGATGCTGACTTCTGTTTGTTCAAGAGGGATGTTTAATTTTTGGGCAAGCGGTTCTGATTTTTCTCCATTCTCTCTCATGAACGGATTGGTGAGCGACGGGCTGGGAATAGTAGCTAGCAAACGGATGATGTTTTCGTCAGTCAATGCCTGGGGCGCGCTGTTGAAATATAGTTCACTTGCGGCAGTAATGCCTTGGGCTTGATTGCCGAAATATACTGAGTTCGCGTACATGTTTAGGATTTCTTTTTTTGTTGCATGTGCCTCAATGGATATGGCGTAGAGCGCTTCTATGATTTTATTTTTGAATCCCCGGTCCAGTTCACTGTGGCGCAGAATTTTTACCAATTGCTGGGTAAGTGTGCTTGATGCCGTGTTCTTGGAGCCAACGGACATTTTGAACGCGGCCCTGAGCGCGCTTATGGGGTTGATGCCAGGGTGCCAATAAAAGAATTTGTCTTCTTTTTGGATGAGCAGTTCAGCGAATCGTTCCGAGATGTCTTGTTCGTATATGGCGTAATATCCGTTTTGATTCGGGGGAATTGAAAGTATCTCATTATTCCGATCGCGCGTGATAATTGATTCGTTGCGCTGATATTGGGTGATTATTTTATTGGAAAGGATTTTGGTTGCGTAAAAAAACACCAATCCTGCCGCGAGTATGGCACAGATGATGATTGTTGCTTTTTGACGTTTTCTTTTGGGAAATCGAGTTTGCATAAGTTGCTGTGGTGAGTATAGTATATATTATTGTTTGTGCAAATTCAGAAAATCAAAAAACCAGCATTTGAAGCTGGTTTTTTGATGGGGCGACTAGAGAGGATCGAACTCTCGTCACCGGGACCACAACCCGATGCTCTACCATTGAGCTATAGTCGCCATAATTATTCTGGTACGCCCGGCAGGAATCGAACCTGCATTAAGGGATTAGAAGTCCCTCGTTCTATCCATTGAACTACAGGCGCATAGTATAGTAATTTTTAACATAAAGAGTGGTTGTTTGTCAAACGTATGGGATAACCCCCAAATTAATTACGGGATTTTCCATGAAATGCCTTATGAACGTCTTTTAATCTTTTGTCAGTTACATGCGTGTACACTTGCGTGGTAGTAATTGACTCATGCCCAAGCATTAACTGCACTGCCCGAATATCAGCGCCGTTTGATAAAAGATCAGTTGCAAATGAATGGCGCAGAGTATGGGGAGTAATCTCTTTTGTAATGCCGGCAACTTTGGCGTATTTCTGGACAATGCGCTGGACAGAGCGGGCAGTTAAAGCAGATGATTTCGCGTCTTTTCGTTCCTGTGCTTTTTGCGCGCGGTCATGGGCTATGAATAACGACATATCAGCATCTGTTCTTTTATCAAGATAATTTTTAATCGCGATTTTAGAGTCCTCAGATAAAAATACTAATCGCAATTTCGCGCCTTTGCCCCGTACAGTGAATTCATCCTTTTTTAGATTAATGCTCTCGCGCGTCAAATTTGTTAGCTCGCTCACGCGCAAACCAGTTGAGAACAATGTCTCAAGAATTGCCTTGTCCCGCAAACGAACTAAATCAGATGCATCAGATTTTTGAGGGGAGCCAAGCAAGCGGCCCAACTCTTCTCCATCCAAGAAATTCACTTGTGTTTGCTTTTGCTTTGCAAGTTCAATTTTTTCCGCGACAAGAGTTGCAATATCTTGCTTTGCCAAAAATTTCAAAAAACTGCGTAAAGCAATCAAATGAAAATTCTGGGTTTTTGGGCTTAACTGCTGTTTGTTTTTAGGATCAGAATATCGATTCAGCCAGAGTCGATATTTTCTAACCATATCAATAGTGATTTTTTCCGGAATCACGTTTTTAGCGAACGCGCAAAATCTGCGCAGATAGAAATCATAATTGCGCAAAGTGTTCTGGCTTCTGCCTTTTTCAATTTCCAGATACTCCAAAAAGTCCGTGATATGTTGCGATACTTTTTTCATACCTTTATTTTACGACACAAAACGCGACTTGACAAATCAGGCCGAATTATATAGTATTCCTTTGTATTTACGATGTCTTGGTTTTGGCTTGATCGCCCTAAACTCGGATATCGCTTATTATTATCAATAACAATATATGTTAGATAAAAAGAAGAAAGATCGAATCATTGAAAAATATAAAACACACAAAAGCGACACAGGATCCCCGGAAGTGCAAATCGCGATTTTAACAGCTGAGATAAAAGAATTGACAGAGCATTTAAAAGCGCATAAAAAAGATTTTTCATCCAGAAGGGGACTTATAAAAAAAGTAGCCCAGCGCAGACGCTTACTGCAGTATCTGCAAAGAGAAAATGAAAAAAGCTATGATGACATAACCAAAAAACTGAAGATACGAAAAAGATCAGCTGAAACCATGCCAGAGCCAGAAGAAGAGCCAGTAATTCCAGCAGATCAAGAAGAAGAGGAAGAAGATGAAGACATAGATACAGTTAAATAATAACTATAAAAGTCCTATAGCAAAATATAGGGCTTTTTGGTATAATATGTACATGCAGAGAATAATTTTATATTTTATATTTGCTCTATTGATCATTAGCCCAATAGGCGTTTTCGCGGAAGATAGCATTTTAGCTCCGGAAAGCTTAAGCGCGAGCGCTATTTTTAGTTCCAAAGCAATAAAAATTGAGTGGAGCGCTTCAGCAACTCCTGAAGTTGGAGAATACAAAATATACCGCTCAGAAAGCCAAGCAAGCGTTGGATCCAGAATTACTATTGTTACAGCTGATTCTATTGAATACACTGATTCAAATATATCATATAATACTACTTATTATTACCGCGTAAGCGCGGAAAAAGGAGACATTGAATCAGAATATTCTCCTCAAGCATCAGCAAAAGCAATAGTGCAGACGCCAATCAATGTGAAAGCCGCTGACATTGAAGGACAAGTCGCGCTCCGCGTTTCATGGGACAGCCCTTCAGTTGGGCTATTATTATGGTATGACGTGTATCGCTCAACATCTTCATCAAGCAATGGAACTCGTGTTTCAACTAAACAGCAAGGCACTGAATATATAGATAAAAGCGCGGTAAACAATACTTTGTATTATTACAGGATACGAAGCGTAGAAACAGACGGGGTTAGATCTGAATATAGCGCGCAAGCAAGCGGAAAAGCAGTGGCTCAAGTAGAGACATTCGCGCCTATTAGCGTTAAAGCGCGCGCCCTTTCCAATAAAGGCGCGCAAATAACTTGGAGTGATGCTTCAAAATATGTTAAGGTTTTATCATATTTAGTGTATCGCGGATCTAATGATTCTGATTTGGGCGATTTGCGCGCTGAAGTTAATAAGCGCAGTTTTTCTGAATATGCTTTGGATGCTGGAACATACTACTACAAAGTGCGGGCTGTTGATGAAACAGGAGCTATTTCAGGTTCAAGCGAAAGCGCGAAAATAGAAATAAAAGATTCTACCCAAGTTGCGTCTACTTTGGCTGTTGAAGATCTTCTAGCTGAAGGCACAGGCAAAACCGGAGAAATAAAGCTTACCTGGATTAAGCCATCTTCTTCTAGTTTTTCATACGCGCGAATATATCGAGGCATAGCGAGCAATGGTGGAAATTCGCTTGTGGCGGATAAAGTAAAAGGAACCACATTCACGGACAAAAAATTAGATAATGGATTTACGTATTATTACACTATCCGTTCAGTGAGCGCTTCAGGAGACGAAGGCGCTGTGAGCAGGGAAGTATATGCAGCCCCATTCGCGCGATCCAGTAAAGACAGCGCTCCGCCTGTTGTTTCAAAAATTCGGGCGAAGGATATGGGAGATGGCAAGACAATTCGCTTAAACTGGATTAATCCTACTCCATATGAATATTCATATATAAAAATATATCGCAGTACTGTGAAAGGCGATATAGGCATTCCAATTCGAAATCGCTTGAGGTCGAATTATTTTGAAGACATGGATGTGACTGCTTCGCAGAGATATTTCTACACAATAAAGACAGTTGACGCGAACGGAGTTGAATCAGAAAATAATATAACAGTGCGCGCGGTCGTGACAACTGCTTTGGAAGGAGAAGGCGGATCAAATGACGCGGATGGCGATGGATTGCCTGATTCTTGGGAGCGGGATTATGGATTTAACGCGCATTTGAAGGACTTGATTGAAGAAGATTATGACAATGATGGGTTGAGTTCTTATGAAGAATATCAAAACAACACAGATCCATATGATCCTGATTCTGACTCAGACGGCTATTCAGATGGCACTGAAGTATTGAATCAATATAATCCTATTGGCCCAGGAAGAGCAGCCCAAGTTCAGGAAATCGCGCAAAAAGCAACGCAAGGCAATTTCGCGTATCAAAAAGGAAGGCTAGGGAGTTTGAATGATGAAACAGTTTTAGCTAAAGAATTGCGCGTTTTGTTAGAGTATGAATTTGGCGCAGGCAAAATCCCAAATCCGCGCAAGCACTGGCCAACTCTGGTGAACGCGTATGTGTATGGCGTGTATACTGCGCAAGAAATCGCGCATACTTTGCGCTATGGCCCAGGATTGGTTCATCCTTCTGTTCCAGCGGATGTTTGGCGCTCATCTGATGAATACAAAAGAGCGCAATTAGCTCATTGATTTTGGGGTTGACAAACAAGGTTATTTAATATATAATTTTGAAAATTATGGCACAGTATAAAGCACAAAGAGTCGGGGTTTTCGTTGATGTGCAGAATATGTATTATTCAGCGAAAAATTTATATGACGCGAAAGTGAACTTTGCTAAATTGCTTGATGAGGCAACTGGTCAGCGCCAGCTGGTCCGCGCGATCGCGTATGTTGTGAAGGGGCCTCAATCAGAGGAGGATAATTTTTTTACGGCTTTAGAAAAGATCGGATTTGAGGTAAAGACCCGGGCTTTACAAGTTTTCCTTGGTGGCACGAAAAAGGGGGATTGGGACGTTGGAATTTGCATGGATGCTATTCGCATGGCGCAGAAGCTGGATGTTGTTGTTCTTGTGAGCGGGGATGGGGATTTTGAGTCGCTTGTGAATTATTTGAAGTATAGCCATGGATGCGTGGTTGAGGTGCTGGCGTTTGGCAGGACCGCATCTTCTAAGTTAAAGGATGAATCTGATGTGTTTGTTGATTTAGGGGAGACGAAGAAGTTTTTGATTAAAAAGTAAAAGGAAGTTTATTATGGAAGAAAAAAAATATTCAGTTGAGGTAAATGGCAAGACCATTGAGTTTTCAACTGGCAGATTGGCAATGCAGGCGAACGCGTCTGTTTTGGCGCGCTTAGGTGGAACAGAAGTTTTAGCAACTGTTGTTATGCCTGAGGAGGCAAGGGAAGATATTGGGTATTTTCCTTTGATGGTTGATTTTGAGGAAAAGCTTTACGCTGCCGGAAAAATCAAAGGATCCCGATTTATAAAGCACGAAGGAAGGCCAACTGACGCGGCTATATTATCCGCGCGCTTGATTGATAGGGCAATTCGTCCGCTTTTTCCTGAATGGGTGAAAAATGATGTGCAGGTTATTTTAACTGTGCTTTCTTTTGACAAGGAAAATGATCCTGATATTGTAGGCATGAACGCGGCTGTTGCTGCTTTGATGATTTCTGATGTTCCTTGGCAAGGGCATGTTGCTGGCGCGCGCGCGTCTTTTGTTGAAGGCAATTGGGTTGTTAATCCAAATTATGAGCAAAGAGAATTATCAGAGCTTAATATTGTTGTCGCAGGAACTGGGGATAAAACAATCATGATTGAAGCAGATTCAAAAGAAGCATTAGAGCAATTAGCATATGAAGGAGTTGAATTCGCGCAAAAGCAATTATCAGGTCTTATCGCTTTATTTGAAAAAATGCAAAAAGAGATTGGAAAAGAAAAAACAAAAGAACCTTTAGTCGAAGAAACAGGCGAAGAAGATTCATCAAATATTGATTACAAAAAAGAAACAGAGAAATTTATAAGTGATAATATTGAGAATGCTTTGTTTGTGGGCAAGAAAGATACGAAAGTTTCCCGCAAAAAAGCTGTTAAGATCCTATTGCAAGAGCTGGAAGATCATCTTAAAGAATTGCAAGTTGGCAAGGAAAAAAGAAAAAAAGCATCATCCATAGGGCATGACCTTGTTGAAAAATTCGTTACTGACGCTATTATAAAAAAAGAATTGCGAGTTGATGGAAGAAAATTAGACGAAATTCGAGAATTAAAATTTGATGTTGCCATATTATCAAGAACTCATGGAAGCGGGCTTTTCTCAAGAGGCGAGACACAAGTTCTTTCAGTCGTGACTTTAGATTCTCCTGGAGCAGAACAGATTCTTGATACTTTAGAGGAAAATGACACAAAAAAGCGCTACATGCACCATTATAATTTTCCTCCATTTTCTGTTGGAGAAGCAGGCCCGCTCCGAGGCCCAGGCAGAAGAGATATTGGGCATGGAGCTTTAGCTGAAAAAGCACTTTCAGGAATGATTCCTGACAAAGAATCGTTTCCATACACTATTCGCGTTGTTTCCGAAGTATTAGGATCAAATGGATCTTCTTCAATGGGATCAGTGTGCGGATCAACAATGGCGCTTTTGGATGCTGGGGTTCCTTTAAAAGCCAATATCGCGGGAATTGCCATGGGGTTAGCCTCTGACAATGAAGGCAATTACAAAATATTGACTGATCTTCAAGATCTGGAAGATGGAAAAGGTGGAATGGATTTTAAGGTCGCTGGTTCAAGAAAGGGGATTACTGCTATTCAGCTTGATACAAAAACCAAAGGATTATCAAATGAGATTGTGAAAGAAACGCTGGAAAGAGCTAAAATAGCCCGTATTCAAATTCTTGATAAAATGGAAACAGTTATTAAAGAGCCAAAAGAATTATCAGAGTTCGCGCCAAGAATTACTAGCATGAAGATTAATCCTGAAAAGATTAGATTAGTGATTGGATCAGGCGGAAAGATGATTAATGAAATTATTGACACGTGCGGAGTTGAAATTGACATTGATGACGATGGCTTGGTAATGATTACCGCGCCAAAACCAGAAGGCGCGAAAAAAGCGCAAGAGTGGATTGAGAATCTGACTCATGATGTTGATCCAGGCGAGAAATATAAAGGCAAGGTCACGCGCATTATGGACTTTGGCGCGTTCGTGGAAATTTTGCCTGGCAAAGAAGGCATGGTGCATATTTCAAAATTATCTTCAGAGCGTGTTGAAAGAGTGGAAGACGTGTGCAATGTCGGAGATGAGCTTGATGTGGAAGTTGAGGAAATAGATGATCAAGGAAGAATCAATTTAAAAGTGCAAGGCATTGAGAGCAGGCCGCGGCCGTCTTTCTCAGGTCCGCGCCGAGGCGTGGAGCGGGATAGGCCAAGAGGAGGAGCGCGTCCTGGCGGATCAAGAGACCGGGCGCCACGCAGATAATCTAATAGCGAGAATTTAAAACCCTTTAGCATTTATGCTCAGGGGTTTTTTGATTTGTTTTTTGTTCGTGGTACAATAGAAGAATGAACATAGGGAAAGACAAAGAACAGAATCGCATGTTTCTCGGGCTTGGCGTGAGCAGGTCTGTTACTTTGTCGCGCCCGCGTTCAGCGCGGTATGCTTTTTTCGCGTTCGCGTTTGCAATAGTTATCGCGATTGGATTTGGAATATTTTTTTGGAATCAGTCGCGCGCTTTTGGCTTCTTAAGCAAGCGAATTTCTCAAGACGCGATTTTGTATGTCTACATCAAGAGTCCAAATCATGCTTTATATTATTCTAAATTAAAATTTTGGGACAAATCTTTTCCTAATGCACAGATTGACAAGTTGTACACAAATTTTGTTCAGCAAATCATAGGTGGAATTTTTGCTGAAAATGACCCAGCTAGCATGATTTCAGGCAACTTAGAATTTGCAAAACTCGCGAATGGAGATGTTGTGGCGTTGTTTGGTCTTAGAGACAAGAGCGCTTGGTTTGCTTTTAATGGGTTATCAGAGCCAGAGTATAAAGGAGATCTAGTTGAGATCAGCTCAATGCCAGATTCTTTGCTTTTGTCTTTAGATCCTGAATCAGAAAAATGGTTCTGGTACATTGAGGCAGACAGATTATTTTTAGTAAGTAATCCAAAAGCGCGCGACAGAGTTAGCCAAGGAGCAAGCCTAAGTATTGATGATGTTCTTAATCCTTTTTTGCGAGATGCAATGGCTTTGTATGCGCATGACTTAGGAGCTCTTTCTAATATGAATAATCCATATATTAATTTTTTAGAAGGATCAGATGAGCCAATTACTATGTATGCCCAGGTTAAGGACAATGCTTTAGTATTTAGGACCAGTGGCGCGCCTTTGACATCTATAGGCGATGATTCAGATATTCAACAAAACTTGACAGAAAATCCAATAAAAAAATTATATTCTTCATCAGATTTTGCCATAAAAGCATATTTTGGAGATTTATCTCAATCAGATTACTTGATGAGCAGTAAGACAGAGAGCCTTGTTGATGAAATGATAGGTTTTTCTGAACAAATGTATGGAATTAATATACAAGAACTTGACAAAAAATCCTTGTTTTCAAATTTCGCAATCTTTTTTTCACCTAAAAAACAAGAATATTTCAGTGAAAATAACTGGATAGCAGTATCAGGCGCTCTAGATCTTTCTTTACTAGAGCAATTCAGCTTATCGCGATTTGCTCAAGAGCATCCTATCCGCGTTGAGAACCAGCTTTCTGATGGAACTATAATGACTGAACTGCGAGCTGAAACAGAAGGATTGGCATGGGAGGATTCAGATATTGATATAAATGGAATATCTTATTCTTTCAAGTCATTGCGCGCGCAAGGAGAAGAAAATGGGTATTATGTTGGCTCAATTGACGGCCTTGGCGCGGTGCTGGCGAATTCTGAAACATTGTTGCGTCAAATTCTTGAGAATTATCTTGATTCAGTGCAAGTTGAGCCAGATGATTCGTGTGAAACAGGCAATCAGCCCATTGCACTCGCGCGTTTCAGATCTGATTTTCTTTTTAATGGCCCAATATTAAGATCAAACATAGATTTTGTGGATATTTTTTCTTTTGATAATGGAGAAACAGGCGTTTGCGTGGTTTTGCACAAGTAGGGCATATTGACTTTTGCGTTTAGGTGTGCTACAATGTATTTGTTCTCTACTTTCTAGTACATTTACATTGTGTACCAACGCACAATACAAAAATAAAAATAAAATTTATCTCGGTGTCTGGAAGGGAAACAAAAACAAAAAAAATCAGTGATAACATATTCAGATGTTTATCACTACAAGAAGGCAGAGAGCAGGCGCTAAAAGTTGGATCAGTGCCCCAAAAAAGGGTTTGTTGCCAAAATCTTGGTCGTACACAGGACTTTGTTTGTCAGTATATGACAATCAGTGTCCTGTGTATACCAAGTGGTGCAAGTCCATATAGGGGGCGCATTAATGCTATTATATTTTTAAAAATTGTAGCGCTTGATGCGCCCTTCTTTTATTTATAGAAACAGTATGATATTATAGAATTATATGAAATCATCATTTGACCAACAATTTATAGAACAGCAAAAACAATCACTGCTAAAAGAAAAGCAGGAGTTAGAACAATATCTTAAAAAGCTAAGCCATGAAAAGCCGGAAATAAAAGGCGACTACAAAGCAGATTATCAAGAATATGGAAGCGATGAAGAATCAAACGCGCAAGAGTATGCTCAGACCGAAACCAACATTGGAGTGGTAGAGCAATTGGAAGACAAGCTGAATTTAGTTAATGCTGCTTTAGAGCGAATTAAGAAAGGAACCTACGGAATAGATTCTGCTACTAGTAAATCCATAGACAAGCGCCGTTTAGAGGCAAATCCTTCAGCTGAACACAATATTTGACCATGAAGAATATATATTATATTTTGATCGCGGCTTTTGGTTTCGCGATTGACCAGTCAATAAAATATTTTTTTATGAAAACCCCGCGCTTTGCAGAAGGGGTTTTTATTAATAATGATTTTGCCTGGGGTTTGCCAGTTCCAAACAATCTCACAGCCTTGATAATGATTTTAATTCTTTTTTTACTTATTTTTTTCGCTGTTAAAAAAAAAGAACCAGGCCTTTGGATTATTATAGCTGGAGCTTTTTCTAATTTGATTGACAGGATTTTTTACAGCGGAGTAATCGATTATATTCATACTCCGTTTGGCGGGGTTATCAATATTGCTGACGCAATGATATCCTTTGGCGTGCTGGCAATAATTTTGAATGCTAAAAAAACAAAAATATAAATTTTAATATATGCTTACTACTGTTTTCTCATGCGCTGTGATTGGCTTGGACGGAGAGCGGATCAGTATTGAAGTTGATGTTTCCAACGGATACCCAGGCCTAATCATCGTAGGTCTTCCAGATAAGACAGTTGATGAGTCCAGGCAAAGAATTCCAACTAGCGTGCGCAATAGCGGATTTGAATATCCATTTTCAAAAAAGATCGTGGTTAATTTAGCGCCTGCTGATTTGCGCAAAGAGGGAGCGAGTTTTGATCTGCCAATCGCGGTCGGGATTTTGGCCACGACAATGCAGGTAAATTCTGATTTATCAAAATCCATATTCATTGGCGAGCTTGCGCTGGATGGATCTTTGCGACATGGACGTGGTATTCTTCCTGTGGCTCTTTGGGCGCGCGATAATAAATACTTGAATTTATACATTCCAAAATCAAACGCTCATGAAGCAGGAGTGATTGATGGAATAAATATAATTCCAGTTCAAACTTTAAAAGAGTTAGTAAGCCATTTAAATGCGCAGATGATTATTCCTTCTTTTGTTTCTGGCAGAGAAATAAAAGAAAAGCGCGTTATAATTAATGAAGTTGACTTTAGCCAAGTATCAGGGCAAGAGCATGCTAAAAGGGCTTTGGAAATAGCAGCCAGCGGAAACCATAATATCGCAATGGCAGGCCCGCCTGGAAGCGGAAAAACTCTTCTTTCAAACGCTGTGTGCTCTATTTTGCCGAGGATGACGTTTGAGGAGCAATTAGAAGTTACGAAAATATACAGCATAGCTGGCATGCTTTCCCAAGATACGCCATTAATGCTATCAAGGCCATTCCGTTCTCCGCATCACACTGCTTCAGGCATCGCGATTGTTGGAGGAGGGGCTTTCCCAAGGCCAGGAGAAATTTCTTTGGCTCACAGAGGAGTTTTATTTTTGGACGAGTTTGCGGAATTTTCTAGAAGTGTGCTTGAAAATCTTCGCCAGCCATTGGAAGACGGAAAAATCACTGTATCGCGCGCGCAAGGCAGTTTTACGTTTCCAGCGCGATTTATCATGGTTGCCTCGTTCAATCCATGCCCATGCGGATATCTTGGAGATAGCGAGCGGACATGCGTGTGCACGCAATCGCAGATTGTGCGGTATCGCAATAAAATATCAGGCCCTATTCTAGATAGGATTGATTTGCATGTTGAAGTTCCTCGTCTTAAATTTGAAAAATTAGAACATCAAGGAGCTGAATCATCAGAACAAATCCGTTCGCGCGTGAATATGGCGCGCAAAAAGCAAGAAAGCAGATTTGCTAAATATGGCATTTTGAATAATAGCGAGATGAATAGCCAGATGGTGCGCGATATCTGCGTGCTGGATAATGATTCGCGTAATCTCATCCGGCAGGCAGTTAATACTTTGCATTTGTCCGCGCGATCGTTTCATAGGATATTAAAAGTGAGCCGAACAATCGCGGATTTGGCTGGAGAGGATAATATTACTCAAATTCATATCGCTGAGGCGTTGCAATATAGGCCAAAGGAGGATTAGTAAAAAAATAAAGGTGAGACCTTTTGAAAAGGTCTCACCTTTGTTTGATTTTTTAGAGATAATCCAGCGGGTTCACGCGGTCTCCGCTTACGCGCACTTCAAAGTGAAGATGAGGGCCAGTTGAGCGACCTGTTGATCCGCTTGCGGCAATAACATCGCCCTTTTTAACGCGTTCTCCTTTTTTCACGTACAAATCACTGTTATGACCGTATAAAGTGCTAAATCCATTTCCATGGTCAATAATAATGTAATATCCATATCCTCCGCTGTTCCAGCCAGCTGTAGTAATAATTCCGTCTTCAGCCGCGTAGATTGGCTGTCCGGTTTTTACTCCAATGTCTATGCCGCTGTGGCGCCATCCAAGAAAGTACTGGGTAATGCGTTTTGCTGTAGTTGGCCAGTTAAGCTTTCCAGCGATTGGCTGTACTGGCTTGAAAATTGAGCGTATGTCAGCTAAACGAGAAGATGAAGATTGGGCTGGAACTGCTGGGGCTGGAGGAATGCCGTCAGGCACCACGATTTTGGCGCCAATTTTAAGTTCTGAGGAGTCTGCGAGCTTGTTTACTTCAAGAATATTGTCTGCTTTGGCGCGGTAGCGCGAAGCAATCGCTGTTAAAGTATCGCCTTTGGTAATAGTGTGAGTAACTCCGGTTACTGGAAGTATTATAAGTTCTTGGCCTGGTTTTATAAAATCCCTTGGCCCGATATTATTTGCCCATAAAATAGTGTTAGTTGAGAGATTGAAGTTTTCAGCTATCTCAGATATAGTATCTTTTTCTTGTACTACATATGTGATGATGCTGTCGCGCAGTTTTGGATTGATTTCAGTTGCTGTTAAATCTGGCTTTACTAGAGCGTCTCCAACTGAAGTCATTATTGCTTCTAAAAGATCATCTGGAATTTGCCCGGTTGGTTCAGTAGTGCTCTCAACTCCGATTTGGGCGAGCGCCCGATCTGGAGCCGCGCCTTGGTTTGCTTGTCCATCAAAAGTTGGTTCTGCCTGTTCTTGAATAAGCAGTTCATAGTCGCTGGATTTTGCAAGTAAAGCGTATAATCCAGAATTGGTTCCAACATCTTCAGGACGAAGTTCGCGCGCTTTTATGTTTGTCGCGGTTACGAAAAACAGCAACCCAGTTAATCCGCCATATATAATGACATTGCGGGAAAAGTTTTCTCCGAATTGGTCTCGCACATATGTTTTAGCGCGTTTTGCTTTAAGGGATAGTGCTTTGAATATATGATATATTGGCAAGCCAAATATGCGCACAAATATTTTTATGGCGTATGTGAGCAGTATTTTTATTACCCATAGCGCTGCGCCAATTATTTTTAGAATAATAACAATAATACTGCTTAAAAGAGAGAGCAGGAGTATGCCGTTTTTCTTGGCTAGGATAATATTGCGGGATTCTTGTCTTTTTCTCATAAATTCAGTATGATTGTGTTATAGCAATATGTCAATATATGACCATAAGTCAATTGAGAAAAAGTGGCAACAGCGTTGGGAAAAGGAGCGCGTTTTTGAAGTGAAGGATGAAATTTCCCCTCCTGTATTCAGGGGGGGATTAAAGGGGGGGTTCCAAGATAAGAAGCGCTATGTGCTGGATATGTTTCCATATCCTTCTGGTCAAGGGCTTCATGTGGGCCATCCTGAAGGGTACACTGCCACTGATATTTTCAGCCGATATTTGCGCATGAATGGGTATCAGGTTTTGCATCCTATGGGATGGGACGCGTTTGGGTTGCCTGCTGAAAATTACGCTATCAAAATCGGGGTTCATCCAAAGAAGAGCATGAAGGATAATATCGCGACATTTACGCGCCAGCTGAAGTCCTTTGGTTTCAGTTATGATTGGTCGCGCGAGGTTTCAACTTGCGATCCTGAATATTACAAATGGACTCAATGGCTGTTTTTGCAATTCTATAAGCAAGGGCTCGCGTATAAAAAAGAAGCGCCTGTGAATTGGTGCGATTCGTGTAAGACGGTTTTAGCAAATGAGCAGGTGGTTAATGGCGCGTGCGAGCGGTGTCACAATGAGGTTGTGCAAAAAGATTTAGAACAGTGGTTTTTTAAAATTACGGACGAGAAGCGTGGTTATCCAGATCGTCTTTTAAAGAATCTTGATGATTTGGATTGGCCAGAGCCGATTAAATTGATGCAAAGGAATTGGATAGGACGCTCGGAAGGAGCAAAGATTACATTTCCTGTTGTCATTGCGAGGAGCCCTGTACTCGGGGCGACGCGGCAATCCCGAGTTAATCGCAATGAACACGGGATTGCCGCGATCGCGAATACGCTTCCTCGCAATGACATAAGTGTCTTTACCACTCGTCCAGACACTTTATTTGGCGCGACGTATATGGTGCTTGCGCCGGAGCATAAGTTGGTCCATGAGTTGCGCGGTCAAATTAGCAATTGGGATGAGATTGAGAAGTATCGCAAAGTATCTGCGTCTAAAAGAGCGCTTGAGCGCACGGATTTGGCAAAAGAAAAATCCGGTGTTGAATTGAAAGGCGTGAAAGCAATTAATCCAGCTAATAATGAAGAAATTCCTGTTTGGATCGCGGATTATGTATTATCAAGCTATGGCACTGGCGCGATTATGGCAGTGCCTGGCCATGATGAGCGGGATTTTGAGTTCGCGAAGAAGTTTGGGTTAGAGATTCGCGAAGTCATTAAGACAGAATCAGAACTTCCTTCAATAGGCGCGGGCAAAATGATAAATTCCGCAGAATTTGATGGAATGGAATCAGAAGAAGCAAAAGAAAAGATTACAAAAAAAGTGGGTGGGGAAATGGCAGTGCAGTATAAGTTGCGCGACTGGCTAATATCTCGTCAAAGGTATTGGGGCGCGCCCATTCCTATCATCTATTGCGACAAGTGCGGAGAACAGCCAGTTGATGAAAAAGATCTTCCTGTGCTTTTGCCTGATGATGTGGACTTTCGTCCGCACGGAGAATCGCCTTTGGCGCGATCTGAATCATTTCAAAAAGTAGTGTGCCCAAAATGCGGGGCTGGCGCGAAGCGCGAGAGCGACACAATGGACACATTTGTTGATTCATCCTGGTATTTTTTGCGATACACTGATCCGAAGAATAACAAAAAATTCGCAGACAAGAAAAAAATCAAAACTTGGCTGCCGGTTGATACATATGTTGGGGGCGCGGAACACGCGGTTATGCATTTAATGTATGCGCGATTTTTTTGCATGGCATTGAAAGACATTGGCTTGCTAAATTTTGAAGAGCCGTTTACATCTTTACATAATCAAGGTCTTATCATGGGCCCGGACGGGCAAAAAATGAGCAAGTCCCGCGGAAATGTTATTAATCCGGATGAAGTGGTTGGAAATCTTGGCGCTGACACGGTTCGCATGTATGAAATGTTCATGGGCCCGCTAGAGGACTCAAAACCATGGGATACAGATGGGATTGTGGGGGTGCGTCGGTTTGTGGAACGTGTATGGGGGATGTTGGAATTGCAAAACCCAAATGCCAAATGCCAAATAAAATCCAAATGTCAAAACTCAAATGCCAATAATAATAATTCGGAAATAAACATTGAACCGGAATTGCATAAGACAATCAAGAAAGTTCAAGAAGATATTGAATCTTTCAGTTTTAATACTGCGATTTCGCAAATGATGATATTCGTGAATACCGTGTATAAAACCGGAGAGATATCGCGCGAACATTTTGAAACGTTTTTGAAAATTTTGAATCCATTTGCTCCGCATGTTACGAATGAACTTTGGGAAATGCTGGGGCACAAGAATTTGATTGAAAAAGAAAAATGGCCAGAAGTTGATGTGCTTCTTTTGAGCGAAGACAAAATCAATTATGTTGTGCAAGTGAATGGAAAATTGCGCGGGAGTGTTGAAATGGAGGCCGGCGCTGCCGAATACGATGTGGCGCAAGCCGCGCAAAAAGACGAAAACGTTGCCAAGCATCTTTCCGGCAAAAAAATCGTGAAGCAAATTTTTGTTGAAGGAAGATTGATTAATTTTGTGGTAAAATGAAACATGGATCAAAAGCAAAAAAACTATGCGTTTATAGATAGCCAAAATTTAAATCTGGCAATACGCGATTGCGGGTGGCGTCTTGATTTTTCCAAGTTCAGAAAATATTTAGCTGACCGTTTTGATGTTGTGAAAGCATACATATTTATTGGGATTATTCCCACAAATCAATTGCTGTACACTTATTTGCAAAATAGCGGATACATACTTGTTTTCAAGCCGACATTATTGCTGCCTGGAGGAAAAGTGAAAGGCAATGTTGATGCTGAATTGGTTTTACACGCAATGATTGAATATGATAATTATGATGAAGCGGTTATTGTATCCGGAGACGGTGATTTTCATTGTTTGATTGAACACTTAAAGCAAGACGGAAAATTGAACCGTTTGATTATTCCGAATAAATACAAATACTCTTCTCTGTTGCGCCTTTTTGCGGATGATATTACTTTTTTGAATAATACAAGAGAAAAATTAGGGAAAACAAAAAAGCCCAATTCTTCAGACAAAACCTAGGAAATGGACTTTTTATCTTAAGGAGGGGCATAACCGCAGGACAAAACCTTTTGGGTGTCCCCTCATCGTGATGAGATAAGTATAGCATATTCATATATGTTGTCAAGCGAAAGCAGAAAACAAAAAATTTTATTGTTGAAGATACTTTTCGCGCTCATTGCGTTGTGGCTTTTTTTCTGGTGGATTATTCCATTACTTGATACTCCTGAAATAAGGGCAGTTGTCGCGCGCGGAGGGATAATCGGGCCAATTGCAATGATTATATATATTGTTTTGTCCCATATCTTTGCTCCGGTTTCCGGGTCTCCTGCGCTGTTTATCGGAGCAACGGTTTTTGGCGCGTATAAAGCGATATTCTATCTGTATATTGCCGGGCTCATCAGTTCAATTATCAGTTTTTACATCAGTAAAAAATTCGGGCGCAATCTTACCATTAAATTGGTTGGCAGAAATAATGTGCACAAAGTGGATGAGTTTGTTAAATCATTCGGAACAGAAGTTTTGATTTTGGGCCGGCTGTTCGGGTTTGCCATTTTTGATGTGATATCATACGCTGCTGGATTAACCAAGATATCATTTATTAGGTTTTTTATTATTACTGCTATATTTTCAATTCCGTCTAAAATTGTTTACGCGTATATTCTGGATCAGGATGCTATTCCAGTACAGGTGCATTTTATTATCTTTATGCTGTTTTTGGCGATTGGCGGAATAATTTTTTCGTTTTTGTTCAAGAAAATATCAAAGAAAAATACAAATAATTAATTTTGTGGTAAAATGATATATATCTATCCAACTGACACAGCGTACGCCTTGGGATGCGATGGCCGGGATGGACAAGCCATCAAAAAGATTTTTGAAATCAAAGGCAGGCAGGAATCAAAAACATTGCCATTAATCGCGGCTGATATTGAAATGGTGCGGGATTGGTGCGAACTTTCGGAAAAAGCTGAAGAGCTTGCAGAAAAATACTGGCCCGGGCCTTTGACGCTGGTTGTGCCGATTAAAAAGCAGGGGCTCTCTAAATCAGTTATGCAAGATAATCAAACCGCAATCCGAGTGCCGAATTCAGAGGAAGCGCGTAATTTGTCAAAACATATTGGCGCGCCTATTTGCTCAACTTCAGCGAATAAATCAGGAAATGAAAATTGCTATTCAATTGATGAAGTCCGCGCGTCATTAGGGGATGGGATCAAGTTGGTTGATGAAATTATTGACAAAGGCGCGCTTGAAAAGAAAGAGGCATCAACTATTGTGAAGATTGAGGGCGGTAAAGTGGCGGTATTAAGAAAGGGCGCGATTATAGTATAACGCGAGATCCTTCAACTCCGCGAGTACGCTTCGCTCAGAGCCTGCCCCGAGTATTCCGAGGGGATGACGGAATTATTTCGCAATGACAAAAACAAAATATGATAAAAACATTAAAATCATTCTTTGCGACGAAATTATCCTATCAAGTTAGGGAACTGTATATTGCCACGTCAATGGTTTCCTTGGCAGCTGCAATGGTCGCGATTTTTGAGCCGATTTATCTTTATAAAATCGGGTTTTCTTTGGAAAAAATATTGTTGTTTTATTTGGCAGTATATGTGGCATATTTATTTTCCATACCATTGGGCGCCAAGTTCGCGCGCAGATTTGGGTATGAAAAAGCAATTCTTCTAGGCACTCCGTTTTTAGCGCTTTACTATATTTCATTATTCCTGATTCCAGAACATTCATTATTCATTCCAGCCGCGATTGTGTTGTTCATTCTGCAGAAGACATTTTACTGGCCAGGATATCATGCTGATTTCGCTAGGTTTGGCAGACAAGCGGAAAGAGGCAGAGAAGTAAGCAATATTATCATTATTTCAAACCTGGTAAACATTATCGGCCCATTTGTTGGAGGATTGCTTATCACCTTTTTTGGGTTTAAAGTGCTGTTCATCTGCGCCACAGCAATTATTTTGACATCAAATATAGCGCTTCTCGCGACTCCGGAAAAATTCAAGCCAGTGCCGTTTTCATACAAAGGCGCGTTCAAGAGGTTGTTCGCGCCAGAGAACAGGAGAAACTTTTTTGGATATATTGGGTTTGGGGATGAGTTTTTGGATATGGTTATCTGGCCTATATTTATTTTTACTTTGATTGCTAATTTTCTTTCAATAGGATCCTTGGTTGCTTTGTCCACGCTCGCGACAACTGTCATATTATTGTTCGTGGGCAAAATGGTTGATGGAGATAAAGAAGAGAGACGCGGGGTTCTAAGAATCGGGTCCATATTCAAAACATGCGTGTGGCTGGTGCGCGTTATGGTACGCGGGCCTTTAGGAGTGTTCCTTTCTGATTCTATGAGCCGGACATCAAAAAATATAGTTGTAGTTCCAATGATGGCAATGACTTATGATCATGCTTCAGAAACAAGCATTATGAAAACAGTTATATTTTTTGAGCAGGCATTGATTATTGGGAAACTTTTGGCAATTGGCGCGTCTTTAGCGATTATCGCGTTCGCGCCTGAAGAATACGCGTTCCAAGGATTATTCGCGCTTGGCGCGTTAATGGCTTTACTGTATTCTCTTATTAAATTTGAGCCAATAAAAGCAGTGAGCCATGAATGATATTATAAAGAAAGCGCAACAGATTGGAATCAACCCTTCGCAAAATAAGGGGCAGAATTTTTTGATTGATGAGGAAGTTTTGCAAGGCATCATCACTATTGCTGATATAAAAAAAAAGGATCAAATTTTGGAGATAGGTCCAGGGTTCGGAGTTCTTACTAGAGAGTTGCTTTATGCTGGAGCTGATGTGCTTTCAGTGGAGCTGGATAAAAAACTTGCAGCATATCTGAAAAAAGAATTTAAAGATAATTCTCATTTGCAAATTTTAGAAAAAGATATTTTGAGTGTTTCTAATCAAGAAATTTTTAAGGCGCTTAATGGCGCGTTTCGGGTGGTATCAAATATTCCTTATCATATTACAGGAAAGATTATCAAGAAATTAGTTTCGTCAGAATTGCCAAAGCCCGAATCCGCGGTTCTGCTAGTTCAAAAGGAAGTCGCGGAAAGAGTGTGCGCTGAAAAAGGGAACATGAGCATGCTTGCGCTTTCTGTGCAGGCGTACGCTTGTCCTAGAATTGCTTTGGATGTTGATAAAGAATCGTTTTGGCCTGTGCCAAAGGTTGATTCTAGTGTGTTGGTGATTGAGGGGATTAGGGAAACGCTGAGAACCCCCCTGTGTCCCCCCTTAGTAAAGGGGGGAAAGGGAGGAGAGGCATCCCTTGAAAAGGGAGGAGAGGCATCCCTTGAAAAGGGAGGAGAGGCATCCCTTGA
>Ga0210057_1001984_pt1 | contig 30156 bp, 34 predicted proteins | sample CryGeyCG2114_010_2_FD_183968 | JGI IMG/M metagenome (GOLD analysis project Ga0210057, IMG submission 183968) | Groundwater microbial communities from aquifer - Crystal Geyser CG10_big_fil_rev_8/21/14_0.10 (SPAdes) (version 2) | ecosystem: Environmental > Aquatic > Deep subsurface > Groundwater ...
GCCTCGCGCCATTTCGAGTACCTCACGCATCTTGAACATATTAATAAGATTTCCACCGGCCGCGGCAGATACGGCATTGAGGAATGTCATGGTAAAAACATGCGCTACATCAATAATGACTTGACATATAAGATTGCTGAAGTTTATAAAAATCGCCGCTATTATAAGCTTGACTAACTCTTTTTTCCATTCATATTGTTCCAAACCAAGGATGGTGGCAAATGCCATTATCAAAAGAGCCACCACAAAAAACATATTAGCCACGTCTCTGACCATGACCCACCCAAGCATAACTACGTCTACGTCTATGTAGTTGTTGTAACTGGCAAGGGTAATGAAAAACCGCAAACAAAATATTGTAAAAGCAATAGAAAGCTGAGCCACAGTAAGCATGACCCAAATAATTCCTCTTATAATTGCATTGAAGAGTTCCTGAAATATCGCCCCGGCAGGCTCTGCAAAGAAAAGCATTCCAAATGCAAAAATAAAAACAAAAAACATGCCCAATAAATATCCGTTTCGTGAACGTGGGATAAAATAAGATATGAGGCACTTTAGTCGTGCCAATATTTTCAAAATACACTGGCGCATGATATAAGCATTTAACGCCAATTAATTTATATAAATCATTATACCACAAATTACGCGTATTATACCATAATTTAATCCCCAATACCACACTAAACACAAAAGCACTTTGGCACGACAGCACTTAAGCACAATAATACACACTAGGTTATATATCTCAATCTAAAAACCTCCACAAATAAATGAGAGGTCTACTTTAAAAATATACTAGCGTGTGCTTTTGTGCTTAATTGCTATAGTGCTATCGTGCTCAAGTGGTCAAGGTCTAACCCTATTTATCATCCTCGGGAAAGGAATCGTCTCGCGTACATGGTGAATACCGCAAAACCATGAAATAAGTCGTTCAAGCCCCAGTCCAAAACCGCTGTGTGGTACTGAACCATAACGCCGTAAATCCAGATACCACTGATAATCCTCCAAATTATAATTACGTTTTTTCATGACGGCAACTAACTTTTCAAAATCATGCTCACGCTCCGCTCCGCCGGCCAGTTCGCCATATCCTTCAATACCAACTAGATCAACAGAACGAACGCGCTCTATATTACCGTCCATAAAATGTGGCATATAAAATGCTTTTATTTCTGCAGGCCAGTCAGTAACAAACACGGGCACGTTGTACAATTTGGCAAGCATGTCCTCTTCCGGAGCGCCAATATCATCAACCAATGTCAAGTTTGCACTAAATTTCTGATTCAATTGTTCAATGACTTCTTTATGTTTCATGCGTAGAAAGCCTGAATCGTGTACATGTTCCAAAGGCTTGATGTCGCGCTCTAAAATCTCTAACTCCTCATGACAATGTGAAAGTACATCAGATGTCAGACGTTTAATCATTTTTTCAATAAAATCCATCATATCTTCCAGTGACGCAAATGGTAACTCGGCATCCATCATCCAAAATTCATTCAAGTGCTTACGCGTCTTGGATTTTTCCGCGCGAAATACTGGCCCGAAATCATATACGCGGCCAAGACTCATTTCCGCCGCTTCAATATACAATTGTCCCGATTGGGTCAAATATACTGGCTCGCCAAAAAAATCTATTTCAAACAATTCAGATGTGTCTTCGCATGATGTAGGCTGTAAAATCGGCGCATCTACTCGTGTAAAATTTTCTTCACGCAAAAATGACTGTAAGGCAAAAAATACTTCATCGCGTATTTTCATAATTGCCCATTGTTTTTTACTACGCAGCCACAGATGACGATTGTCCAATAAAAATTCAGGACCGTGTTCTTTTTTGGTTATTGGATATTCTTCGGCGACTTGCAGTAATTGGTAATTGGTAACTTGTAACTCATATGTGTCTTCCTGTTTTGGATGCTTGGTTATGTTTCCCGTAACAATAATAGAAGATTCTTGTGTTGTTTTTTCTACATCAGCCCAAATCTGATCTTTCACACCACTTTTAACAACAACGGCTTGGATAAATCCGGTGCCGTCGCGTAACTCAAGAAACGCTATCTTGCCTGATGAACGTTTGTTGTAAAGCCAGCCTTTGATGGTAATTTCTTGGTTGACGTAGTTTGGAATATCTTTTATTAAAATAAACATAATTTGATGCTTTTAAGCCATAAACCTTAAGCCGAAAATTATCAATTACTTGTGGCTAGTATTGTACAAAATTCCCCTAAATTACGCAAGGTAACCCACAACCACAGATAGAACACAAACTAAACTGATCTAATGGATCAAAACTGATACGTAATCAGTTCAAATTTGTTCAATCCATTAAATCCGTGTTCCATCTAACCAACTGTAACAAAAGTCTTCTCCCAGTCCACCACATGCCGTTCAGTATGATACTCTAAAAAATTATGGATTTTTTTGTGTAAAATCGCATCAAAACCAAGCGTAGAAATGACATCCCAATTTCCACTCTCCAATATCTCCAATGTTGTTTTCCATTTTACAAACTTTGAATTCTGAGAAGGACTAAATCCCAAACAATGCAACAGTATAACAATAAACCCATCTAGCAAATTTCCCATTTCCCATTTCCCATTTCCCATTTCTAAAAATTCCAACCACGTCTTTAGACTAAAAAATAGTCGTTCATCCCGCTCCCCAACTTGCATAAATTTGTCAGTAACAGAAACAACATACTGCGCAACTAAACTTTTTTGAAAATCATTTCTAATATTTTTAAAATACTCTACCGGCTGAACCTTGGTCAGATGATCTATTTCTTTGCCCTGTGCAATGTCAATATCCACGACAGAAAAAGGCTCTAGATGAGCCGAATTTTTACTGGTTATTTTTTTGACCCCGCGTGCGAGAAGCTCGAGTTTGCCTTTTTCTTTCGTATATAACGAGATAATCTGGTCATACTCGCGAAAGTCGCGGCGGGCTAACACAATAGCTTGCATAGTTAATAATCCAAAGCCAATAATTAGTAGTTCATAGTATCGCCTATTGACTATAAACTTTTACTCAAATATTCTTGTAAAATAATCATCGCCGCTTTCTCATCTCTACTCGCTCCTGTCTGCCCCTTTGTCAGATCTCCCCCCATATTATCTGCTTCAAACGAACTTAATCGTTCATCAATAAATTCAATCGGCAAATCAACTAACTTCTCCAATTTATTACCAAATGCCCGCACTCGTTTCGTGTTTGGATTCTCTGCCCCATCTTCCAAAGTCAGGGGAAGCCCAATAACAATCTTATCAGCTTTTTCTTTTTTTATTAACTTAGCCAATTCCTCGTTCCTCGTTCCTCGTTCCTCGTTCCTCAAAACTCCATACGGCAAAACAATACCCAAATCAGTATCAACCCACGCAAGTCCAATATTTTTTGTTCCGTAATCTATACCTAATATATTCATACACGCTTAAGTTCAATATCAATTTTTATTATTCCTTCCCCGGCTTCTTTCTCTGTCAAATTAAGATCAATTCCTTTTTTTTGAAATCCTTTTTTTTCAAACCTAACCTTATATTCCCCGGCCGCAATAGGTAAGAAATAACGGCCAAACATATCTGTCACATAATAGGTAAGTAGTTTATTATCTTCTTTTCTAAATAAAGATACCACTACATTACCAAGTGATTTATTACCAATACCATACACCCTGCCAAACTGCGGATCTTTTTTTGTAAATGACAAACGGATAAAAAATAATAACAAAAGAACATGGACAAAAACTAACAAAACAGACCACCACTCTTGCACAAAAAGAAGCATACTCACCGCCAGTAGAGGCGCCAAAAAAGCCAGCAAAATTGCCACGCGTTTTCTCCACTTTTTCCACAAAAAACGCGTAGCCGAGGCAATCTTTTCATGAGGATCAATCGGTATATGTCTATCAATTGCAAGTTTTTCGTCTTTTAAACTAATCTCTTCTCCAAAATAATGTTCACTTTTATCTAGATCCGGCTTAAAAAATAATGAAGGAAATTCAAAACCAGCTTTGTCCACCTCTACTCTATAAGAGCCGGGCTTTGGTAAAAATAAATATCTTCCTTGCTTGCCGGTTACCATAGTCTTCAGTACATTTCCTTTTTTACTGTCTACAAGACGCACTGTACCTAGATCTATAGGATGACTGGTGAGTGAATTGAAAACTCTTCCCCAAGTTTTCTTTTTCCTGCGGGCTACAAGCACCAAGGGCTGGGTAAACAAAAACTGTGCATACAAAAATACATTCCCAAACCCAGACGCAAAAGGAATATTTAACGCTGCCAATCCAGTCACAAGCGGAGCGGTACGCTTGATAATACACTTTTTGATGTATTCCTCTTGTTTGGGGCTTGTTTTTCCAATAAAATTCAACACTGTTTGACCTTCCTCTAAATCAAGAGTCTCGCTAGCACAATCAATAGTAATGCCCGCAGACTCATACACATTTGCAATATTTACAAGTCCGGACTCTCTAAAACAACCGGCTATTTCTCGCTGTACTTGAGCCGAGACAATGTTTAGATCATATTCTTTACTAACATTTTCAAGGCAACTTCCCAATTTACTGGCCATATCAAAATCAAGTGTAGCATAATCAAAGGCTTGTTCAGTCAAAATTTTCTTTAAAACCGGCATTTCCCATACCCAGCCAAAATCTCCTTCTGAATAACAGACTGAAACTAAATTTTGATAATGTGTTCTAATTTTACCCTCACTACACTCAAAATTTTTTGCTTGCATCTCTACAGAAAGCTGCTGTATATCTCTATAAAATTGTGTCTGATAATTATCAAGGCATGCTTGAAAAAAATCTCCCTGTTCGCAAGAACTAATATTTTCTTCCAACCCCTTGGTAAGATTCTCTTGCTGTAAAGCATACCACTCCTGAACCTCCTTAGTACAACTTGCAACTCTATTTGCGTATTGCAATTGAGCTTGGGTGAGGCACTCATCTACTGCTTCTGCGCTAACAGTATTTATGCCAAAGAAAAAACTGCCCGTAGCAATGAACAATAGACAAATTATTTTTTTCATATATTATGGCTATATTTTTTCAGAAGGCCTTCTTGTTACCACAATAGACCCGTCTTCTAAAATAATAACAGTATGCTCAAAATGAGCGCATAGACTCTTATCTTTTGTTGAAATACTCCAACCATCTTCGGCTGTTTCAATTGCATAGTCACCTATGGTAATCATGGGTTCAATAGCTAAAACAACGCCGGGTTCTAATTTGTATTTTTCTAAATCTTTGTCATAAAAATTCGGCACCCGCGGTTCTTCATGAACGGCATGTCCAACTCCGTGACCAACCAGATCTCGCACAATCCCATATCCTTGCGGTTCAACAAAATCCTGAATTGCTCGGCCAATGTCCGCGACCGTATTCCCTACTACACACTGTTCTATCCCAATCTCTAAAGCTTTTCTAGTAGCATTAAGTAACTTCTGCGTCTCTTCTAAAATCTTTCCAACGGTAACTGTAATAGACGTGTCAGTAAAATATCCCTTCCCCCTTCCCCCTTCCCCCTTCCCACGAGGATATTCCATCCCAATATCAATACTAAAAATATCTCCTTCTTTTAGAATTTTTTCTTTGGTGGCAATACCATGTACAAGATCATGATTGATAGAAGCACAAATTGTCGAAGGAAAAGGTATATCTCCTTTTCTACTTGCATAGCCTTTAAAGGCGGGTCTCCCACCAACCTTTTTTATTAGTTTTTCGGCTTGTTTATCAATTTTCCAGGCGCTTATTCCTGGTTCAACCATATTTGCTAATTTTTCCAAAATCTCACCCAAAATCTGCCCCCCTTGCTTGAGTTGCTTTATTTCTTCTTGTGTTTTTATGTAGGACATAGATCTTAAACCTCAAACAACATCACAAGTAATCCAATCAAAAGCAAAGTTTGTATAATAATATGATGATGTTGTTTCTTTATTTCAATCAAGATTTTGAGCAGAAGAGCGATGGTAAAAAATATAATAAACCCAAGATAAATACCGCGCGACACGTCAAAGATGCTGGTCAAAACTCCCAAGGTACTCTTGGCCTGGGTATATTTTTCTATTGGAGTAGGACTTACTACTTTCACGGAATTCCAAGAAATATTATCTTGCAAGACTTCTCCATTTTTGGCTTGAATAGAAATACTTGGCACAGTAATCACTTCAAACAAACTTTCAGCTGGTTCAAAAATGGCTATCTGGCCTTCGTAAACATAAGGTTTTTCTGTAGGAAAAAGTTCAAGCGTATAATGATTTATTCGTACCACTGTTGAATCAAATTCGCCTACAATATATGCCTGCGCGTTGATTATTGTCTTTCCATTTTCTTCTTTCCAAAACACACGCGAAACATCTCGGTTGTAAACCAAAATTGGTGTATCAGTTTTTCCAGTTGGTAATACAGGCCAATTTGTCGCCCCCGGTTCTGTCATAACAGTGGCCAACTCCCCTGGAAATGCATTGCCCTCATTAACCTCTGGTGTAATTTTAATTGGTTCATTATTTCCAGAGGCTAAAGTAACAACAGTAGATTCTGATTCTACAACTTCTAGAACTGATTCTTCTGTTGGCTTTTCTTCAGTTATTAAAACTTGAACATCCTCTGTACCACTTTCTTCTTTTACGCCGGCCACAACCTTTGGCAATCCAAAATGCTGGGCAACATATACTGTCGGTAATCCGCCATATTCGCCACTCTCAAGACCAACGCCAAACTCTAAATAATCAGAATCTACAAGATTGGCATAATGCGTGGGACTATTTATCCAAGCCTGTACAAGCTCGGTTGCGCCCGCAAATCCCATGCCCAAATTTTCTCCCGCGACTTTGTAACTGTATCCGGCGTTCTTCAAAAAATATGACAAACCTTTCCCATCCGGAGAAACATGCTCAAAATACTCATTAGCAGACATATCTTCCACTTTCATTTGAGCCGAATTAGATAATTTTGTTTCTGTTTCGAGCAAAGGTAAACCTTCTCTCGCGCGCAAATCATTAGTAAGAATTATTATCTGCTTCTGTTGCTCGGCCAAAACATCTGGAAGTACAAAAACTTGAAGCGGAAGTAACAATGCAAAACCTATAACAATTACTTTCATGATCAAAAAAACGCCACTATAAAAAATAGCGCGCTTGGTATGCAAAATATGAGGATGGTAATTATTCCCTTCGTGTGGTATGAAGTATTTTTTAAGCACGTGCTTCATAATGAACTGATATTTAGTTTATACAACTTTAACGCATAATCTAGCGAAAATATTTAACTTATTTTATAAAATCCAATACGAGTTCAATTGCTATCAGTATAGCATAAATTTCTAGGACATGATAATGTAACATAAAGACAAGACCATGTCAATTATTGTCTGCTATTTATATTTGCACCAAAAAAACGCTTATTTCAGCGCTTTTTTTATATCTTAGTTTTAAATTATGCCCTGTATTTCTTCATCCACCTCTTCTATACCCTTTTCTCCATCCACACTTACCAATTTCCCCGTATCTCTATAATAATCCAAAATAGGTTTAATCGCGGTGTTTCCCTGTTCTTCAATGCGTTTTTTAATAGTCTCTGGATTGTCATCTTGACGCATAATTAATTCACCGCCGCAGTCAGGGCACTGCAATTTTTTTTCATTTTCAGGCGAATACGGCAAAATAAATCCACAAGAAGGACAAATTTTGCGCTTGGTCAATCTGTTATAACTTGTCTCATCAGACAACTTAACTTCAATCACCACAACTTCGTCATTGACATTTTTCTTCGCAAAAAACTCATCATACTTTTTGGCCTGCTCTACATTTCGAATCGCGCCATCCAAAATAACTCCTTTTCCATCATTTAAATATTTTTCAATTTCTTTAAAAGCTAATTTGTAAATCAAGTCATCAGCAACCAAGCCACCGGCTTTCATCTCTTCCAATTTTTGTTTATCTTCTGCATTAGCATTTTTATCTTTAGCCAAAGCGCGCAACAAATCTCCGGTCGATATATGACCATATCCATATTTTTCAACTAATTTTTTTGCTTGAGTTCCTTTACCGCTTCCCGGAACACCCATTAGGATTATTACCTTTTTCATAATCAAATAAAAATTAGATTAATTCCCAAACTTCTTTCCAAAATATTCCCCAAACACTCTCATCAATCCTTGCCTATCAAATTTACTAATCTTATTTTGGTTTTGCAATGTCCTCAACGCTTCGTCTATTTGATACAAAGAAATCTTCCCATCTCCTCTACGCCTCCTGTCAATAACATCTTCAACCAAAACCTCTTCACCACTATCTAAAGTCCTAACTTTTACTCGAGAAACAAGTTGTTGAATTTCTTGTTTACTCAAATAATGCTCTTTTTGGGAAAGAGATGTGTTGGCACTGCCTGTGCCAAATAGAAAAGAGAAAAAGCCCATAGTTTAGCTTAATTTTAACTCTTATACTATACCACACCGCCATTCCCTTGACAACTCTCTCTCTCTTTGCTAAGATTGTCTATCCCACGACTGGACTGTGGGAAAGAGGAAAGAGTGATGAAAATTTAACTGTTTTCGAGAGGGGTTGGAAAATTAAAAAACACTGCTTTTACAAGCGGTGTTTTTCTTTATAAACTTTCTAACTTTATAAACTTTTAAACCCTGTCATACTCATGCATCTTTATCTGACTCTCAATCTGCTTGGCCATTTCAATTGCCACACTCACCACAATAAGCAAACTTGTTCCTCCAATGACAAGCGACTGGGAGCCGGTAAATGCCCTAACTATAAGTGGCAAAACTGCTATACCACCCAAAAAAAGCGCGCCAGTAAACAAAAGTCTTCCAGCTGTTTTTTGCAAATACTCTTCGGTCTGCTTTCCCGGTCTAATGCCTGGGATAAAAGCGCCTTGTCTTTGCAAATTCTCAGCCATTTTTTGCGGATGAAAAATAACTGCCGTGTAAAAATAAGTAAATCCAAATACCAAAACAAAATAAAGAATGCCGTAAACCAATTGATTATTAAAAGCATTGATAGTAAATTGTGCTATGCGCGCCATCGCCCCTCCGCCGTTCACAAAAAACTGAGCAACCATTGGAGGAAAAAGTACAACTGAAATTGCAAAGATAATAGGGATAACACCAGCCATGTTTACGCGAAGTGGCAAATGAGTATTACTGCCACCAAAAGTTCTATTTCCTCGTATTTGTTTGGCATAGCTCACCGGAATATTTCGTTGGCCCTCATTTATAATCACAACACCCACGACAGTCACAATAGCCAGGCCAACAAACATCAGATACAAATATAAATCGGAAGGACTATAGTTTACTATTGCATTTTGTACAGCCGTTGGCAGAGCAGAAACAATACCAGCAAAAATCAGAAGCGAAATACCGTTGCCAATATTTTTTTCAGAAATAAGTTCACCAATCCACATAAGAAATACTGTACCAGCTGTAATAGTAATCATGATAGAAACGTATGTGTATGTTTCTAGACTATCAAAAATTTGAAACTGTGATTGATTCAAAAGTTTTATCATAGCAAAAGCCTGTAGTAAAGCTAAAGGTACCGTAGCTAAACGAGTATACATGTTTATTTTTTGTTGGCCACTCTCGCCTTCCTTGGACATTTCCTCAAGCTGCGGAACGACCATGGTCAAAAGTTGAAAAATAATTGAAGCAGTAATATACGGTGCTACCCCAAGCATGATTACAGAAAAATTTTCCATGGTTCCACCAGAAAAAATATTAAGTAAACCTAAAATCTGGTTTCCTTCCAAAAATCTACTCAAATTTTCTGTATTGACTCCTGGCACTGGGATGTGTGCGGCAGCACGAAAAACAACAAGCATCAAGACTACAAAAAGGATCCTGCCACGTAGATCCTTTATTTTCCAGACGCGTTTTATTTTTTCCCACATAAAAATTTATTACTTGCCTAACTAAGGCTTTTAAGGCGAAGGTGGAATTATTGGCTTAATAGTAATACAAACCATTAAAACTAATAAACTAATTTTCCCCCAACCTTCTCAATAGCCTCAAGCGCACCTTTACTAGCTAAACAATCTGTAATTTCAAGTTTCTTTTTAAGATCTCCTGTAGCCACAATCTTAATCCCATTTTTTGATTTGCTAATCACACCTTTTTTCTTGAGGAAAAGTGAAGTTACCATTACACCCTCTTCACCTACTTTTTCTAGTTGGGCTAAGGTAACAGTTTCTGGCTTATCTTTAAAACTCTTGAAACCACGAAGTTTTGGAACTTTTTGAAGTTGTGCTTTGAAAGAGCGCCGTTTAAGACCGCTCTTTCCTCCAGAACGAGATCGTTGACCCTTTAAACCGCGGGCACTATATGTTCCCTTGCCACTACCCTTACCACGGCCTAGACGTTTGGAACTTCTTTTTGAACCACGCGATGGTTTTATTGTCGATGGCGTTAATGTCATATTAAAAATATTGTTCTATTGTTATATTGTTCTATTGTTATCTGACAATAAGACAATAGAGCAATATAGCAATTTTATTTTTGTTTACTGGCGCGCTTTTGTTACTTTCCTGTCCTCCAATTTCAAATTTCTCCCGACAGAGCACGGGATCCGTCCTTTGGCGGACAATTTCTAATTCCTTATTTTTTATTATCAACAACTTCTTTATTAGACCCTGCATCTTTCTTTTCAATCTTACTTTTTTCCTGAGATTTTTTCTTTATAGCATCTACGGCCTCTCTTTTAAAAGATTGTAGAGCTTTGAAAGTAGCCTTTACATTTGATATTTTATTGTTTGATTTACCGAGCATTTTGGCTGAAGCATTTGGTACGCCAGCAAATTCCAGTACAGTACGAATAGAACTTCCAGCTATAATACCAGAACCTTGGGGAGCTGGTTTAACCATTACTACCGCCGCCTTGAACTTCGCTTCTACGCGATGAGGAATAGTTACTTCATCATATGGAACACTAATAAAATTTTTCTTAGCTTGGTTTACTGCTTTGTCCACTGCAATCTGTACATCCTTGCCTTTTTGAATGCCATAAGCCACACGTCCTTTTCTATCTCCTATAAGAACACAGGCACGGAAGCTCAACTGTTTTCCACCTTTTGTAACACGAGTAACGCGGGCAAGGTCAATAATTGTCTGATCAAATTCAGGTTTTTCTCGCTGTGGTCTACGTCTTTTTCCTTTTCCTTGTGGTTTTCCCATACAATAAATTTATTTGTTTACTGGTTTATTAGTTTTTATTCGTAATATTTGAAAATTTGCAGATTCGGATGTTAAAAATTCAATCCACCATCCCTAGCACCTTCGGACAAAGCTTTCACTCTACCATGAAACCTATTGCCACCTCTATCAAAAACAACTGTTTCTATCTTTTCCTCTTTAGCTTTTTCTGCTAGAGTCCTACCGAGCAAATAAGCAACAGCTACTTTCCCTTCCCTACCGCCGGCATCCATTTTTAAATCAATATCACTCTTGGTATTTACACTTACCAAAGTACTTCCATTCTCATCATTTATTAATTGTACATACATTCCACGTAGACTTCGAAAAACACTCAAACGTGGCCGCTTGGCAGTACCATTCATCCTGGCACGTGAACGAACGTGTCTTCTATATCTCTTTTGTTCTTTGGTAAATTTCTTCATACAAACTTTATACTTTATCAGCCATAGGCTGATCCGCCTCTGGTGGATACTTTCTACTTTTAACTAATATCTATTCACCTTTGGCAGCCGTCTTACCAGCCTTGCGTCTTATTATCTCATCTACATACTTGATACCCTTGCCTTTATAAGGCTCCGGCTTACGAATTGCTCTGATTTCTGCTGCGGTGCTACCAAGCAACTCTTTATCAATACTCATGATGGTAATCAAATTCTTTTCCACATTAGCTTCGGCTCCTTCTGGAATTTTATAAATCACTGGGTGTGAATAGCCAACTTCTAATTTTATATCATTGCCTTGCTTACTAACTTTATAGCCAACACCATTAATTTCAAGCTGTTTTTGAAAGCCTTCTGACACACCTATAATCATATTTTTTATATGAGCGGCAAATGTACCCCACAAGGCTCTTTCTTTTTTATTTTCTTTATCTTTTACATCGACTCTAACAGTTCCATCTTCGACTATGACACTAACCAAATTATTAATTGCACGTTTTAATTCACCCTTAGTGCCTTTGACAATTACAAGACCATCTTTCACATCTACGGTGATACCTTTGGGAATTTCTATGATTTGTTTTCCAATTCTAGACATAACACTAATTTCACTGATTATTTAATGACTTCACAGATTTATATATTCCTATTCAATGTAATCCTTTATAAATTCTGTGCAATCCGTGTTTTAATAAACACTACAAAGCAGTTCTCCTCCCACACTTTTCTTTTTGGCCTCCTCTACAGTCATTATACCTTGGGATGTAGAAACAATTGCCATTCCATAACCATTCAAAATTTTTGGTAGCTCTTGGGCTTTCCAATATACTCTATGACCTGGCTTACTTTCTCTTTTTATGGAAGTAATAGCCGGCTGTGATCCATCATACTTGAGCTCAATAACAAGTTTTGCCATTTTATCTTCAGTCTTTCCCACACTACCAACATAACCTTCAGCAAACAAAATTTCAGCAATAGTCATTTTTAGCTTTGAAAACGGAATTTCAACACTGCGCTTCTTTGCCATTTGAGCGTTCCTGATTCTGGTTAACATGTCGGCAATAGGATCGGTCATCATAGATAAGTATTTTATTTATTGGTTTATTAGATTAATATTTGTTACTTGAGCACTTAGACACTTTGATACTGAAAGCACCTTTATGATAATCGGGATGCTTAAGTGCTCAAGTGCTTTAGTGATTGTTTACCAGCTAGACTTTCCCACTCCAGGGATATATCCCCTATTAGCCAGTTCTCTAAAACAAATTCTGCATAAACGAAATTTTCTCATAAATGCGCGCTTGCGTCCGCATTTCCAACAACGTCGAACAATACGGGTGCTAAACTTTGGTTTTCTATTTGATTTTGCAATTTGTCCTTTGGTTGCCATAATTATTTCTTTTTAAAGGGAAAACCTAACTTTTCTAATAATGCAAGCCCATCTTCGTCATTTTTTGCATTTGTAGTAACCACAATCTCTAATCCATGAGCCATGTTGGCTGCATCTCCAGTAATCTCTGGAAAAGCAAGATTTTCTTTTAATCCTATAGTATAATTGCCATTGCCGTCAAAACTTTTTGGGTTGAGTCCTCTAAAATCACGAACACGAGGGAAGGTCAAATTGACTAGCTTATATAAAAAATCATACATCTTTTCACCACGCAAAGTTACACAGGCGCCAATTTCTACACCTTCTCTTATTTTAAAATTAGAAATTGATTTCTTGGCCTTAGTGCGTACTGGCTTTTGACCAGTTATTAAACTCAAAGTGTGCTCTATTCTTTCGATCAAAGCATTGTCTTTTGCATTTCTACCATATCCGACATTTAGAGTCACCTTTTCTACGCGTGGTACCTGCATTATATTAGAATAACCTCTCTCTTTTTTGAGAGCCGGCACTACTTTTTTCTTATAAATTTTATACAACTCTGATTTCATAATCTAGTTCTTAGTTTTTGGTTCATAGTCAATAGTTCACAGTCGTTTACGTACTATTGGCTAAGGACTATTGGCTATTAACCTAATCAATAAATTCCCCGCTAACTTTAGCCACACGCTTTTTTTCATTTCCTTCTTGCTTATATCCAATACGGCTAGGTTTGTCAGATTTGGGATCAATGAGTATTACATTACTAATATGTATAGGAGCCGGCAATTCAATAATCTGGCCTTTTTCTCCTCTACGTCCAGATCGCATATGTTTTTTCAAAATATTAAGGCCTTCGACTACTACATAAGACTGTTTGTTCTTCTTACTTTGCAGAACCTGAATAACTTTTCCAGTTTTACCTTGATCTTTTCCACTCAACACTTTTACTTTGTCACCTGTTTTAATCTTCATATTTATTAGTTCTTAGTTCATAGCCAATAGTTCATAGTTGTAATCGCCTATTGGCTAAAGACTACTGGCTATAAACTTATAATACCTCGGGTGCCAATGAAACAATCTTTTGGAAACCTTTTGTCCTCAATTCTCTAGCAATTGGCCCAAAGATACGCGTGGCCCTTGGTTCTTTTGTCTTTTTATCAATCAATACAGCCGCATTTTCATCAAAACGAATATACGTACCATCTTTTCTTCGCACTTCCTTTCTCTGTCTAACTATAACAGCCTGTACAACTTCACCCTTTTTAACCTGTGCACGTGGAACTGCTTCTTTTACAGAACATGTAATTATATCACCAACCCTAGCATATCGTTTTTTGTATCCTCCGAGTACTCTAATACACATAAGCTTTTTGGCTCCGCTATTATCTGCTACATGTAACATGCTTCTATGCTGGATCATATACTAAATACGAATTACGAAAGATATCACCGCTTATAGCGGGATCCTCCGCAGAAGACGGAGTCCGTCCAATGGCGGACCGTCCGGAGGCGGGACGAAATTACGAACTATAAACATTCATTTCTTATATCTTCCTTCGTCTTATTATTTATAATAAATAAAATATCTTGACTGGTATCTATTCCTCAATTTCCAACTTCTGATTTCCAGTTTCTACCTTTACTAAAGTCCAATGTTTTGTTTTGCTAATCGGTCGGCACTCTTCAAAAATTACCTTATTACCAAGCTGTGCTCTACCCTTTTCATCATGCACAGCATATTTCTTACTGCTTGCGTATTGTTTTTTATATTTTGGATGTAACTTGATACTCTTAACATCTACATGAATAGTCTTGTTTTCTTTAACACTTACAACTATACCTTTAATACGTCTATGTTGTATTTTTTTTGTATCTGTCATACACTATTTATTATTATCTTTTTCATTAGTAGTCTCTTGTACCGGCTCCACAGCCTGTACTTTCTTGAAACTAATTATGGTCAAAATCTTAGCAATATCTTTCTTGATTTTGTTTATCTGACTAACATTTTTTAATTGATTTTCATTTGCCTTAAACTTAAATTCTCGAAGAGTATTACGCTTCTCTGCCAATAATTCATTTAATTCTTTCGAGCTTTTATTTTTTATCTCTTTATAATCCATAACATTGATTCCACTGATTATTTATTGATTTCACAGATTTATATGATTCGCATTCAGTGTAATCCTTTATAAATCTGTGCAATCAATGTTTTATTTTTTAACAAATTTAGCCTTAACTGGCAATTTGTGCTTAGCTTTTTCTAGAGCTTCCCTAGCTTGACTTTCTGAAATGCCACCCATTTCAAACATAATAGTACCTGGCTTCACTGTGACGACATAATGATCTGGTGCACCCTTTCCACCGCCCATAGGTACTTCACTTCCTTTTTTCGTAACCGGCCGATCAGGAAAAATACGAATCCAAACTCTTCCACCACGACGTACATATCTTGTCAGTACACGACGAGAAGCCTCTATTTGACGTGAGCTCACCCAACTATGAGAAAGTGACTTTAAACCATAGCTACCAAAAACCACGGTATTGGTACGTGTAGCGACCCCCTTATTCTCGCGCCGTGGCTTGTGCCATTTTCTATGTTTTACCTTCTTTGGGATAAGCATAATCTGCTTTAGAAAATTTATTTTAACTCAACTAAATTATTATATTGCTTTATTTCTGTTTATGTTTGATGCTGTCCTTTTTCTCAGATAATTTGTCAATCCGTTCAAAAGATTCTCCTCTATAAATCCAGACTTTGACACCAATGACACCATAAATAGTTTTTGCAATACGACTGGTGTAATCAACATAACTTCGCAGAGTTATCAAAGGGATTTTGCCTTGTGACAATGTTTCTCGACGGGCAATTTCTACGCCATTCAAACGTCCAGCAAGAGAAACCTTCACACCTTTGGCTCCGGCCTTTATTACGCGCTCAATGTTTTGTTTCATCACCCTTCTAAAAGGAATACGGCCTTCAATATCTTTGATAATAGTTTGAGCAATTACTTCGGCAGATAATGACGGGGCACTTACTTCTTGGATATTCAATTTTGCTTTTAGCGACATTTTCAAAAATTTTCTTTCAATTTCTTTTCTCAAATCATCAATACCTTTCCCGCCTCGGCCAATAATAATACCAGGCTTAGCAGCAAATATCGTGATGGTCATGTTCTTAGCATTACGTTCAATAAAAATAGAATCAATATGAGCATCTCTAAATTTATCCATGGCAAATTCACGAATCCGTACGTCTTGCTCGAGCTGGTCTGAATAATGCTGTCTGCTTACCCAACGTGATTCCCAAGGAAATAATACTCCTGTCCTGTAAATTTTTGGATGAACCTTATGACCCATATTTATTAAATTTCAAATTACAAATATCAAATTACAAATTATTTTTCTTCTTTTTGACTTTTAACCTTATCCTTAACCTTCTTTTCAACTCTTTTATTATCTTTCTTTGCTGGTTGTTTATCTGACTTCTCCAATGTTTCAATAGGAAGTCCGTACTTAACGTCAGACTGGCTTTTCGCTTCCTCGCCCTCACTCTTAATCTTATCACCAACTTTAGTCTCTGTTTTCGCAGATTTCTTAACCTTTTTCTCATCTACTTCTCCTTCTAACACAATAGTGATGTGAGAACTTCTTTTACGAAGAGGGGTGGCACGTCCCATGGCACGCGGCATCCATCTGTGCAATACAGAACCTTCATCTGCAAAAGCGGTTTTTATTACCAATGTTTCTTCTTTCAAATTATGATTATTCTTGGCATTAGCAGTGGCTGACTCAAGCAACTTCTTTATCGGTCTAGCTGCATGTTTGCGTGAAAATTGCAATTGGACAAGAGCATCAACAAGCTTCATCCCACGAATAAGATCAATAACAAGACGTGTCTTCTGTGGACTTATTCTCAAATGCTTTAGTTGTGCTCTTGCTTCAGCCTTCATACTGATTTTTCAAATAAACTAATAACAATGATGCCTAACTTCCTTTGGACTGCTCTTTGGCCATCTTACCACCATGACTAAAAAATTTACGTGTTGGTGAAAACTCACCAAGCTTATGACCAACCATGTTTTCTTCTACAAATACCTGAATAAAATCTTTTCCATTGTGTACTGCAAAAGTAAGCCCAACCATTTCAGGAGTAATAGTGCTGGCTCTGGCCCAGGTTTTTATTGGCTTTTTATCGCTAGGCTGTGCCTTGCCAACTTTTTTCATTAGTTTTGGATCAACGTATGGTCCTTTTTTTAAACTTCTTGACATAACTTACTAAGTTTTCTAAGTTAATTAAATAACTAAATTTTCTAAACCGCGACCTTATGGACTTATGTAACTTAGACAACTTAGTTACTTAGCCAACTTAGTCGACTTCATTGATTACTTTCTTTTCTTCTTTTTTCTCCTCTGAACTATAAATTTATTACTAGCTTTTTCTTTTCTGGTCTTCACACCCAAAGCTGGTTTGCCCCACTTGGTACGCGGTCCTTTTTTAAGACCAATAGGTGAATGTCCTTCACCACCACCATGGGGGTGATCAACTGGATTCATATTTTTACCCTTAACGGTGGGTCGAAAACCTCTAAGTCTCATGCGTCCAGCTTTCCCCCATCTGACCAATTTATAATCTGAGTTACTTACCTGACCTACAGTTGCTAGAGATTTTTTAGAAACAAGCCTGATTTCAGAAGAGGGCAACTTCATCTGGACATATTCCTTATCAGCACTCATAAGCTGTGCGCCTGTACCTGCGCCTCTCACAATCTGGCCACCTTTCCCTGGAGTAATTTCAATATTATAAACAAACATTCCTTCTGGAATAAACTCCAGTGGCATACGGTTGCCGCGTTTTGCTTCAATTTTTTTGCCCGATGACATTATTTTTTCGCCAACTTTCATAGCAACAGGCGCTAGTATATATGATTTTTCACCATCTGTATACTCGATAAGAGCAATGCGTGAACCTCTATTTGGATCATATTCAATTGTTTTCACTTCAGCTTCGATATCAAATTTTGTACGTTTGAAGTCAATCATTCTATATAGACGTCTGGCTCCACCACCACGGTGACGAACAGTAATTCTACCAGAGCTATTTCGACCAGCTCTCTTTTTTATAAATTTGGTTAATGACTTTTCTGGTTCTGTTTTTGTAATATCCGAAAAATCTTGCACACTTGATTTGCGTCGACCGGGCGTTGTAGGTTTATACTTTTTTACAGCCATATATATCACATTAGCACATTAGCACATTTCCAGATAATTGTATTTGCCTGGTATGCTTTAGTACTCAAGTGCTCTCATGCTTTGGTGTCTTAAACACCTTCGTGGATACTAATTGTTCTTCCTTTTGGCAAAGTAACAACTGCTTTTTTCCAATCTTTGCGTTTACCTCTATTACGACCAAATCTTTTTCTTTTACCTTCAAAATTCATAATACGAACTGCTTCAGGCATTACATTATATATTTCTTTTATCGCTTGCTTTATCTGGATCTTTGTTGCATTGCTATAAACAACAAAAGTATATTGTCCCATAATTTCCTGTCCTGCTGCTTTCTCGCTCACTACCGGGCTAACCAAAACTTTGTAAGCACCACCTAGCTGACCACTCTTAATTTCCGTTTGTACGGTTGTTTTCTTTTTTTCTTTCTTCCCTACGGCTTGATCCAGCCTTTGTTTAATAGTTTTATCATCTTTTTTTATTCTTTTTTCTTCAGCATCCAATTTATTTTGGTCTGTATCACCAGACTTTACGCGGTCAACCTTAACTTCAGTAGTTTTTCCAACTGCACTTAGCTTTTTCTTTTCTTGCTTTTTTCTCCATCTATCTAGTAAACCGGCCATATTACTTTGTTAAACGTTTTTCCAGTAACTTAATTGACTCTGGAGTCACAATTAGATATTGATGATTTAACAAATCAACCACATTCACATCCTGCGCTCTTAATACATCAACCTTTTGCACGTTGCGTGCAGTACGCATAAGTACTTCATCTACATTTTCTGACAAAATTATAGTATTTTTATTAGCACAAGGTAGTTTGACACACAAACCAGCAAGTGCTTTTGTCTTACCACCAAAATCAAAATTTTCTACCGCTACTATCTTTTGATCTGTCACTTTATCTGACAAACACATTTTCACAGCCTGGACATTCATTTTCTTGTTTATCTTTTGTTTGTAGTTTCTATTTTTCAAAGGGCCAAAAGTAACACCGCCACCAGACCAAATTGGAGAACGATTCGAACCATGACGAGCACGTCCAGTACCTTTTTGTCTCCAAGGTTTTCTACCACCGCCGCTCACATCACCTCTATCTTTACTATGAGCCCATGGTTGGCGTATATTGGCACGGAGCGCTTCATAAACTTGATGGACAACTTCCTCTTTTAGTTTTATACCAAAAACATCGTCTGAAAGTTCTAGATCTTTCGTCTTTTCACCTTCCAAATTGTAGACTGCAATCTTGACCATAGTTTAAGTCTTCTAAATTCTCTAAGTTATTCTTTTAAACTATCTTTATTATCTTCTTCATCTTTCTTATTTATTTTCTTTTCCTCAATCTTTTCTTTTTTCTGTTCAATAGTTTCGCTGTCCTTTTTACTTTCTGCTTTCTCACTTTCTACTTCGGTTTCTTTAGTTTCGATCTTATCCTCAACCTCATCATCAATCTCAATCTTGCCCTTATCTGTAAATATATACAATAAACCGTTTCTCGCCCCAGGAACAGCTCCTTTAACCAAAAGCTCATTTTCATCTGCATTTATCTCAACAATTTCTAAATTCTTAATGGTAACTCGCGCATCGCCCATATGCCCTCCCATACGTGTACCTTTAAATACTCGAGCAGCATCTGTTGCTCCAATACTTCCAGGCATACGCAACTGATCTTTGTGACCATGACTAGCAGGAGATCCATGAAAACCATGACGCTTCACAACACCTTGAAAACCCTTACCTTTCGAAGTGCCTGTAACCTGTACTTTTTCACCTGGCTCAAAAATATTAACTGTAAATCTGTCGCCACACTTCAATTTGTTATCACTTTTAAAATCATGCAAAAAACGAACAGTAACATTCTTGTCACCGTCGACATTTATATCTTTCAAATGACCTTTTTGAGGTTTTTTTAATCTAAACAACTTTTGTTTATCAAACCCGACTTGTACAGACTGTACTTTATCTCTTTCTTTTGTCTTTAATTGCGTCACAACACAAGGACCGGCTTGCACCCGTGTAACAGGAACAACAGCTCCATCTTCACGGAACACTTGCATCATGTTTAGTTTTTTACCGATGATAAATTTCATAATTCACGTATCACATATCATGCATCACGTATCAAGTATATCCACAACAAAATGTTATGTGGTACGTGTTACGTGTTACGTGAAATTGGTGATATAAAAAACTAGAAGTAGCAACACCGTTTACACAAAAACAACGCCTCTACTTCTAGCCTCTTAGAAGGCTTGATTTTTGCTAAGTTATAATGAACCCCACACCACATTCCTTATGCGTCAGATACTCCAAAGAATAAGGATATAGAACTACCATTTACAACATGTATATTTATACACACAGTAATGGTGTTGGGGTGAAAATACCACCTCTTTTATACAACCTTTTAAATCTTTTTAGATGTTTTCCTCAAAAAATGGATCTTATCTAAACTAGATTGGTTGCCCTATACATAAACAAAAGTGTCAATATTTTAGCTCAAATTTATACTCTTGTCAAGCATAATGACCGGAGTATATCCACATGTCATTTCCATCAATAGTTAAACATCGGAAATATCCATAATTCATATGCTCGCTCCTCAATTTCCAGTCTTCAATTTTTCCCTTTTGTAGTTCGTAATTTCGTCCCGCCTCCGGACGGTCCGCCGTTGGACGGACTCCGTCTTCTGCGGAGGATCCCGCTATAAGCGGTGATATCTTTCGTAATTCGTATATAAACTACATCATTTTGATCTCCACATCCACCCCACTCGGCAAATTCAGATTCATAAGAGCATCAATAGCCTTTGGAGTTGCATTCAAAATATCAATAAGACGTTTATGGGTACGCATTTCGTACTGCTCTTGAGAAGTTTTGTGTACAAAAGTAGAACGGTTGACACTATATTTATTCTTGGATGTAGGTAGTGGTACTGGACCAACTACTTTTACATTATTACGTTCGGCAGTATCAATAATGGTTTTAGTCGCCCCATCAATAATTTTGTGATCATATGCTCTAATTTTGACACGTAATTTTGAACCAGTATCTACTGGCTTATCCTCTTTTTTCTCTTTTGTCTTAGTTGCTGTTGCTTCAGACATAATAAAACGAACATTAAAGAACATTCAAGCCCTCCAATGTACATCGGAGGGCTTGTTTGTTTGAGTTAGTTTATAATCTTTGTTACGACACCAGCACCTACTGTTCTACCACCCTCGCGAATAGCGAAACGAACTTGCTCTTCCATAGCCACTGGTACAATTAATTTAATCTTTAAATTAACAGTATCTCCAGGCATTACCATTTCTGTGCCTTCTAGCAAAGTGACATCACCTGTTACATCAGTAGTACGGATATAAAATTGAGGTTTATACCCAGTAAAAAATGGCTTGTGGCGACCGCCTTCTTCTTTGGTAAGTGCTAGAACTTCTGCTTCGAATTCAGTATGTGGAGTAATAGTACCTGGCTTGGCCAAAACTTGACCACGTTGTACTTCTTCCTTCTTTGTACCACGAAGAAGTATACCAGCGTTGTCACCAGCTTGACCCTGACCAAGACTCTTGTTGAACATTTCTACTCCGGTAACAGTGGTCTTGCTAACTTCAGCACCCATGCCAATAATTGCGACTTCATCACCGACTTTTATAACACCACGATCAATACGACCGGTTACTACAGTACCTCTGCCTTCAATTGAGAACACATCTTCAATTGGCATAAGAAAATCCTTGTCAAGATCGCGAACAGGTTCCGGAATATACTCATCCAAAGTCTTTAAAAGTTCAACGATTGGCTTACTAGCTTCTTCATCATTTGGGTTTTCAAGAGCCTTTAAAGCTGAACCACGGATAATAGGAGTGGTATCCCCTGGAAATTCATACTTTGTTAAAAGATCTCTTACTTCCTCTTCTACTAAGTCGATAAGTTCTGGATCTGAAACTTGGTCAACTTTATTTAAGAATACAACAATGTTTGGTACACCTACTTGCCTGGCAAGCAAGATATGTTCACGAGTCTGAGGCATTGGGCCATCTGCTGCTGACACGACTAAAATAGCACCATCCATTTGAGCCGCACCTGTAATCATATTTTTTACATAGTCAGCATGACCTGGACAGTCTACATGCGCATAATGTCTTGCATCTGTCTCATACTCTACATGAGCGGTAGCGATTGTAATGCCACGCTCTTTTTCTTCTGGGGCAGCATCAATAGCGTCTACACCCTTATCTTGGGCTGTAAGACCTCTTGCAATTGCAACCTTCAAAATTGCTGCGGTAAGAGTAGTCTTACCATGATCTACATGACCAATTGTACCCACGTTTACATGGGGCTTGGTCCTCTGAAAATCTGCCATATTACTATGGTAGTTTTGCCACACTACCCTGAATGGTCAGGATAGATTTGTAATCCAGTGACGTTTTGTATATTAAATAAATTACGCAAAAGAAGTAAGCTCCTTTACGCAATGAATCACGGCTCTATTAAGCCAAAATTTTCTAAAAACTAATGCGCTATGATTATAATGGAAAACTTAAAATTAGTCAAGGGGACAAGGTGGGGATGGTCTGTGGAATAAAAAATGGCTTTTTTAAGCCAAAAAATATTTAACAATCCATCTAATTCACCTAATCTCCAATTCATCTAATAAAATTCCAAAATATCTAAAATTATAATTTTGGCTTTTAATTTTTATTAGGTGAATTAGATGAATTGTAATTTAGGTGAATTTTAAACGGGTTCCTCAAAAAACACCGGTTCATTGTCATCAATTGGTTCTTCCTTAAAATCAAACTCCTCATCATGAAACACGAACGGAACATCCTGTTTATCGTTCCTCTTTTCAGAAAATACTTCATCTTGTCCCAACGGATCATACATAAAATCATTATTTGATGCTTCACTATCTTGGGCAAATAAAAGTGGGGTATTACCAATAGACATTTTGTCATCATCAAGACTGCCAAAATCTGGAATATCATCTAAATCGATTTCATCCTTTTGCGTCAAAACTTCGGAAGATAAGTCTTCTTCATCATCATTCCAGTCAAAAAGGCCGTTGTCAGATAAAAAACCAGTATCTTCAAATTCATCATCTCCCTCATCACCATCTTCATCTTCTAAAAATTCTGGATGTCTATCTTCCAATACAGTACCTGCTCTATGCCAATCTTCTCCGTATATATAATCTTCTTCAAACGGATCTGACAATGGATTTTCTTTCAATTGTTCTTCCAAATTGCATTCCTGATTATACATCTCGTCCGTTTCTCTGTGCGAACGCCAAATCGCAATATCTCTATTAATTTTATCAATCAACTCACCTTCACTCATGTCGTGTAATTCATGTTCATGATCACAAAAATGCATGTCGTCATCCATATGACTCATATCATATAATATTTCATAATTCAAAACATCCATGATAACCATATCCCCTTTTTTTTCATCATGGATAATAAGCGTGTCACCCGTTTTTCGGGCCAAACGCATGAGATCGTCAAGGCGTGAAGACATATTTTTTAATTATTGAATATTAAGATTTTTGATAAGGATATTGTAGCGAGTTTAGGCAAGAGCGTCAAGCTTGCATGGACATATACCATATTGTTATAATTCCTCTAACTTAAATTCATAAAGCGGAAAAAATAAAAAAAACTCCCTAACACGGGAGTTTTGTAATTCACAACAGAAAAGTGACAAAAATCAAATTTATTCCATCTTTAGATCTACTCTTTTTCCGCCATAGGCGGATAAATGCGAGTATGATCTCGACTTAAGTATTTCTTACTTTCGTAAGAATGTACTCCAGAAAGGAGGTGATCCATCCACAGCTTCCGCTACGGATGCCTTGTTACGACTTTACCCTGATTACTGACCCCACCTTCGTCCCTCTTGCGAGAGCCTTCGGGTGTTGCCAACTTTCGTGGTATGACGGGCGGTGAGTACAAGACCCGAGAACGTATTCAACGCGCCGTTCTGATGCACGTTTACTAGCGATTCCAACTTCATGTAGGCGAATTGCAGCCTACAATCTGAACTGAGATAGGGTTTGTGGGATTAGCTCCACCTCGCGGTTTGGCAACCCTTTGTCCCTACCATTGTATCATGTGTGTAGCCCAAGGCGTAAGAGCCATGCTGATTTGACGTCGTCCCCACCTTCCTCCTCCTTGCGGAGGCAGTCTCGTGTGTACATTTAACACACGACAAGGGTTGCGCTCGTTACCCCACTTAAGGGTACACCTCACGGCACGAGCTGACGGCAACCATGCAGCACCTGTATAGCACCCTCGAAGGCGGCCCGATTTTCATCGGGCTTGCAGCTATATGTCAAGCCTTGGTGAGGTTCGCCGCGTACCATCGAATTAAACCACATGATCCACCGCTTGTGCGGGTCCCCGTCTATTCCTTTGAGTTTTAATCTTGCGACCGTACTCCCCAGGCGGCGTACTTAACGCGTTAGCTTTTTTAAACGGCACTGCGAGGGTCGATACTCGCAATACCTAGTACGCATCGTTTAGGGCGTGGACTACTGGGGTATCTAATCCCATTCGCTACCCACGCTTTCGTCCATGAGTGTCAGAACTGTTCTAGCACACTGCCTTCGCCTTTGGTGTTCCTGTTGATATCAACGCATTTTACTACTACACCAACAGTTCCGTGTGCCTCTTCCAGTCTCAAGTCTTGCAGTATTGAAAGCAGTCCCGAAGTTAAGCCTCGGGATTTGACCATCAACTTACAAAACCACCTGCGGACGCTTTACGCCCAATGAATCCGGATAACGCTTGAGGTCTCTGTATTACCGCTGCTGCTGGCACAGAGTTAGCAACCTCTTATTCATGTGGTACCGTCACTAATTCTTCCCACATAAAAGCAGTTTACACCCCGAAGGGCGTCTTCCTGCACGCGGCGTCGCTCCGTCAGACTTTCGTCCATTGCGGAATATTCTTGACTGCAGCCTCCCGTAGGAGTCTGGGCAGTGTCTCAGTCCCAGTGAGCCGGGTCACGCTCTCACGCCCGGTACTGATCATCGCCTTGGTGAGCCATTACCTCACCAACAAGCTAATCAGACATAAGCCCCTCTCTAAGCTCCGTCAGTTGACGGATTTACATGGGAATGACTTCATGTCCCCCCATGTCTATTGGGTATTAATCCAGGTTTCCCTGGGCTGTCCCCAACTCAGAGGTAGGTTACTAATGTGTTACTCTCCCGTCTGCCACTTCCCGACCGAAGTCGGGATCGTACGACTTGCATGCCTTAGACACGCCGCCAGCGTTCATCCTGAGCCAGGATCAAACTCTCAAATAAATTTGAGATTTTTCTGTCTCACGACAGAAAATTGAAATTTGTATTTTTTGGAATAAACGTTTATGATTTTTGTCACATTTTTATTGTGAACTTGCTTACCATGAACCGTAGCCCATGGTGAACCTTACCATTTTTAGTTGCTGAATTGTAATGATCATTCTTTTTATAAAAGAAAAAAGAGAAACCTGCTTGCTCTTTGATCACAAAAGTGATCCAAGAGCAATTGAGTTACTCTTTCTCGTCCTAGTATCACGACCTTTGAAGGGAGTGATCCGCCTCTGGCGGATATATTTTTCGAGACTTGGGAGGAGTTGAATTGTTAAAGTTAATCGCCCGCATATGATATATGATTTCCCTAGGGCTGTCAAGCCTTAAATTAGTCACAGGATGGGGATAAGTGAGAACAGTATAAAGCTATGAGATTATAATAAAATTTATTTAAAATCAGACAATTTACCCTCATACAAAATCCCCAAATTACTAATTAATTTCACAACTCTTCTGACCGCTTTTTCGCCTCGTCAATCGCACTACTAAATATCTCACCAAACTTATTGTCTTTCAAATAATTTAAAACTGCCTCAGTTGTACCGCCTTTTGAGGTTACGGCTTCGCGCCATTCTTTCGCACTCTTTTCTCCCCCAACCAACAAGTCGGCACTGCCAGCCAAAGTAGCGACAGCTATTTTTTCTGCTATATCTTTATCAAAGCCAAACCTTATTGCTTTTTGCGCGAGTAATTCTACCAAGTAAAAAAAGTAAGCCGGACCAGACCCAGACAAAGCTGTTATCTCATCAATTTTATTTTCATCTTTCAACTCAACTTCCATACCCATGCTAGAAAATATTTTTTGAACTAGTTCTTTTTCTTTATCACCCACCTCTTCGGTTGCAATCCACCCCACTACACCCTTACCAACTTGCACTCCCAAATTCGGCATGGATCTAACTATCTTTTTTGAGCCGCTTAGCTTGACTATTTTTTCAACACTGACACCAGCCATTATTGAAATAATAAGCTTATCACTAAGGTTAGTTATAATACTTTGAAATAATTCCCCGGCTGACTGAGGCTTCACGGCAATAATCAATATATCTTGATCTTTAACTTCTTCATTTATATCACAACCTTTGTCACAGCCGGACAACTCAAATTCACTTAGCTTTTCAAGTCGCTTGTGAATTGCGGATCCCATATTTCCCATCCCGATGATTTTTATTTTTTTCATAATTTCAAATTAACAATATAACAATTAGCTTAAATACAAGTAATCATAATGTACCAAAACTTTCTTACCTTTTTTGCCGGCATATTTTTGGGCCATATCCGAACCATATTCTACCTTCCCAAACCCAATATCTTTTTTCTTATGATTTATAATTTTAATGACATCGCCTTTTTCAAAACTACCTTCTACTTTCGTAACCCCTATTGGCAATAAACTTCGCGCGCCCTCACGTAAGACTGGTTCAGCACATTCATTTAAATATACTATTCCCTTTTCATATCCATCACTATACGCAATCCATTTTTTAATCGCAGATAAATTTCTTTTCTGCGCTTGAAATCTTGTACCGGTATCTTTTCCTTCAAACAAATCTGTAAGTATATTTTTTGTCTTGCCATTCACAACGTAAGTTGTAATACCAATAGACGAAAGCTTATCTGCAATCTTGCACTTGGTACTCATTCCACCTCGACCAAATGAAGATGTCTGGCACGACGCCAAATTTTTCCACTGCGTATCTTTGTTTTTAAATATAGAAATTACTTCTCTTTCTTCATTTATAACTCCATCAACAGTACTAAGAAAAACTACAGCATCCATATCCATCATCCCGGCAACTAAACCTGCCAGTTCATCATTGTCTGTAAACATGAGTTCCGTAATTGACACCACGTCATTTTCATTTACAACTGGAATAACATTTGCCTTAAGCAAGCCCTCAAAACAATTTTTCATATTTAGAAAATGCCTCCTGTCTCGAAAATCTTCTTTCGTGGCCAGCACCTGAGCCGAAACAATACCATGCCTACCAAACAATCTTTTGTATGTTTCCATAAGATTGACTTGTCCTATAGCAGCCAAAACCTGGCGCTTGGTCACGTCTCCAGTATTTTTGTCAAGTTTAATAGAAGCTCGTCCAGCACCCATGGCCCCAGATGAAACCAAAATGATTTGAACACCACTTTTTTTAAGTCTTACAATCTGCTCAACAATATTTTTCATCACTGTAACATCAAGCTCACCATTTTCTTTTGTGATTACATTTGTTCCAACTTTAATCACAGTTTTTTTATACATAACGCAAAAAAAATATCTCTATTTCTTTATCTCTTTTTTAAAAAAATTTTCTCTCCACTCCCTTATTTTACCATGATCTCCACTTAACAACACTTCCGGCACCTTCCAGCCTCTAAAATCTGCTGGTTTGGTATATTGAGGATACTCCCTATTCACCTGACCACCTGACCACCTGACCACCTTATCACTCTCACCACTTTCACATGATTGGGTGATTAGATGATTGGGTGTTTGGATTGAAAACGTTTCCTCCGCAAGAGATTCTTCATTGCCTAATACACCTGGGATTAAACGAGCGACAGCTTCGATAATAATCAATGCCCCCAGCTCCCCTCCAGCCAAAACATAGGGCCCAATTGAAACTTCTTCATCAACCATGTAGTCCGCAACACGCTGGTCAATCCCCTCGTATCTTCCACATACAAAAGTAATCTCATCAAATTTGCTCCACTCTTCAGCCACTCGCTGGTCAAACTGTCTGCCACGAGGTGAGAGTAGGATTGTTCTTTTTTTTACCCTAAGCGAAGTTGAAGGGTTTCCCACCATTGTACCGAATATTTTCTTAATTTTTGTCAGCCCATCTACTTTTGAAAATGGAATTGCATCTATACTTTTTAGTGCCTTATAAATTGGCTCGGGCTTCATGACCATGCCAGGCCCCCCGCCATAAGATGTATCATCCACAGTCTTATGTTTATCCTCTACAAAATCGCGCAGATTGACTGGAGTGATCTTTATAGCGCCAGCTTTTTGCCCCCGACCCAAAATTGATTCTTTTGTGTAAGAATCAATAAGGTGAGGAAAAATTGTCACCACATTAAATTTCATATTAACCAAGCTTGCTCTCAACATGAGAGTTTAAATCCTCACCATCTTGGTCTAATTTTTTATTTTTGTCAAGACTGGCCACATGATCTGATCTATCTCCAACATTTCTTTCATTGATATTAATATCTGCCCTTTCATTACTTACTTCATTTTGAATATCGTCACCTAACTTTATGTGGCCTATTTTCAAAGGATCAAGAATCTCATCTCTGGCGAGAAGTCCACCTTGCCCTTGGGTTCTCTTACTACTAAAATCTAGAGTTGGACTTTTCTTAAGTTCAAACTTAGGTTTTTCGTACGTCACATAATATTTACTCGGACCAAGTAACGTGGCATAACGTCCCTTCCTATCACTAACTGTCGTGTCGACTAATTTATTATATTCGGAATCAAACACACGCACTACCACTCTTCCCAGGGCCTTTTTCTTAAAGCTTGAAATAATTTTACCAAATGAGTCTGGAAGTTTTTCGTATGCAAATTTATAAAATAAAACGTAAAATAAAATATGCAACATCACGAGCCCGACAATGAGAGGGGTTGGGCTGATAATAAGTGAAATTATACCGGCTACAAGGCCAACAATACTAAAACCAAAACGAACAGACTGTCTGGTTCTGTCACGAATAATCTGTATAGTCGGCTTATCCTCGCTAATCGGATCAAGTGGAATATTATAATTCAAATCCGTATTGTCTTCTGAAACTCCAACATTTCCACCATGATACAAATTGGCAAACTGCGTATCTTCATCTTTATTTTTCAAATGTGCACTAAATCCTTCGAAGCCGTCCTTGATTACTTCTAGATGATAAGCACCTGGCTCGGCCGTCAAAAAGTATCTGCCCTTCCCATCAGTCACCTTAGAACGTATGACTTTATTTGTTTTATTCTCTACTAATCTGATTGTAGCCAAATCAATTGGTTGTTTAGTAAATCCATTATATATTACTCCCCACTTCTTTCGTTTTCGACGACGAAAAATCAAAAATACTTGAGTGAATATGTTCCTGAAAAATGCCACAACCTGTCCAACACCAAATCCGGCTGTGGCCATATTGGCCACCGCAACTGCGGCAAAAATAGGTGCAACCACTTTTTCATTGGCTTCCTCTACTCTTGGATTATCAATTACCTTTAATACAGCCGTAAAAAATTCTTTTATAGTCTCTTTTGCAATTACTGCTGTCACTTCCAAAGCTTCAACAATTTTATCTGATTCAACACTCTTAAAAAAAGATTCTGTACTACCACCTTGAGATCCACCATCATTATCTCCGTGACCATTCCCTTGAGAATCAGGTTCTGACCCATGGTCAGTGGGTAAAGGAGCTGGTTCATTCGGAGCTGGTTCATTCGGAGCTGGTTCATTCGGAGCTGGTTCATTCGGAGCTGGTTCATTCGGAGCTGGTTCATTCGGAGCTGGTTCATTCGGAGCTGGTTCATTCGGCGCTGGTTCATTCGGAGCT
>Ga0210057_1001985_pt1 | contig 30135 bp, 36 predicted proteins | sample CryGeyCG2114_010_2_FD_183968 | JGI IMG/M metagenome (GOLD analysis project Ga0210057, IMG submission 183968) | Groundwater microbial communities from aquifer - Crystal Geyser CG10_big_fil_rev_8/21/14_0.10 (SPAdes) (version 2) | ecosystem: Environmental > Aquatic > Deep subsurface > Groundwater ...
GCTTTTGCCGTAACCAGAACCAAAAAAGGAAGCGAAACAAGCAATGGCGCTAATTTAAATCTAGAAGAAAGCAATCAAATGAAAAACCCACAGAATCAAGAAACAACACCAACCGATGCCAACACACTTTATGGCGATAACATAAAAGTGACAATAGAAACGAGCAAAGGCAATATTACCATTGAACTATTTAGCAGCGATGCGCCAAAAACGGTGGGAAATTTTGTTAAGCTCGCTCAAGAAGGCTTTTACGACGGCGTAATTTTTCATCGCGTTATCTCCGGTTTCATGATCCAGGGCGGAGATCCAACCGGTACCGGACGGGGCGGCCCGGGATACACATTTGAAGATGAACTGCATCCAGAAACGCAGTCCTATCAGCAAGGATATGTACGAGGAACACTGGCGATGGCTAATGCTGGACCGAATACCAATGGCAGTCAATTTTTCATTATGCACCAAGATTATCCTTTACCGCGTAACTACACTATTTTTGGCCGCGTACTGGAAGGAATGGAAACAGTGGACGCAATCGCCGCTGTTCCCACTGACCAGAGTGATAAACCAAAGGAAACAATAACAATCAATAGTATTAGTATCTCAACAAGCCAAAATCAAACAGAATAACCAGTTAGAAACACATTTTGATGTATAACTCAATCATATCAAAAGAAGTGATAGGACAAATAAAGGCAGAGCTTAAGAAAAACGCCAATGAAGAAACAAAAGCTAGCTTTCAAAGATTCTTTAAGGAAGAAGTAAATTGTTATGGAGTAAAATCGGCTGTCGTGGGAAAGATCGCCAAAAAATACTGGCAGGAGGTCAAGGATTTAAGCAAAGAGGAAATTTTTGGCTTATGCGAAAAACTCTATCAAAGCAATCTTTGTGAAGAAGGATTTATTGTTTCCAACTGGCTCCCCCACCTCAAGGACAAATTTGAACCAGAAGATTTAGAAATATTTGAAAGTTGGGTCAGAAAATACATTTCTAATTGGGCAGCTTGCGATGGCTTTTGCAACCATACTGTCGGAACACTGCTCCAAAAATATCCCAGTTTAATTAGTAAAATAACCAATTGGGCAAAGGACAAAAATCGCTGGCTAAAAAGAGCGGCGGCTGTCTCACTGATCGTTCCCGCTAAAAATGGAAATTTTTTACAGGAGGCATTTACTATTACAGATATATTACTAACGGATCAAGATGACATGGTACAAAAGGGTTACGGGTGGCTGCTCAAAGAAGCAAGCCGCCTGCATCAAAAAGAAGTTTTTGAATATGTGATTAAAAACAAAAAAATAATGCCCCGTACGGCTCTGCGCTGCGCCATTGAACTAATGCCAAAAAAGTTAAGGGAAAAGGCGATGACAAAGAAGTAAGGGCACATGGAGACAGACACCAATTTTGAAAAAAGAAGCCATGTCTTGGATGTTTCCGCGAACATCGTCAAAACATGGCGAGAGTACATCAATTCTTTGAATATTACAATAATAAACGCATTCACTCAATTCTAAAGATGCCGCCGATCCAGTTCAGAGAGACATACTGTCTAAAGAAATAGGTACTTGACAACTTAGATCACTTTCAATCTCGGCGAACATTGCCCGAGCGGCATCTTCAGAGTAGGGGGTATAATGTACATCGTTTACCCCTGCCGTAAACCAATCATGTAAAACAGCAGCTTCCATGGAAATGGAACTAAGTGCAACCAACCACTAACCACAATTGACGGCTTCCGGCGCCATCGGGAGATTTGACGAGTATGTCGTCATAAGGACAATTCCACCTTTTTCTCCAATTAAATACCCCCGCTTCCTCGCTACCGCCTCAAGTAAGCAACGAATAGCCGGAACAAGTTCTCCAAAAAAATAGACACTCATCTCAACCCTCCTTCATCCAAAAACAACCGGCCCCCTATCTTCAAGAATCGCAATCATAAAAACTAATGGCGATGTGGCCATCTCCCTTTAAGCCACCTCTTTAATCTGGCTACATAACCAAGATCATAAGGGTTAACTACGAGGGGGTGAACACTCCTTTTTGACCCCTGGCTTCCGCCTTTTCCTAGCCTTTTTGCCATCTGCTCAAGATCGTACGGATCTTTGCTCATTATCTCTCCTTCATTCAAAAAGCTCTTTGATCTCGCCAAAGTGTCTTTATTATGTCAGAAAATCCAAAAAAAGCAAATGCTATGGGGTAATGGCTTGCGGGAGCGGCCAAGGGCGGACGAGTATACATTCGTAAGTACATCCGTACTTACGCCATACTAGACCTTTCCTTTCCCCCACTTAATCTTACGCCAAACTTGCTCGTGAACAATTAGAAGAAGTCGTCCTGGTGTCAAATATGGAAAAAATAATCACGATCAGTCAACCCCATCTTGATTGGAAGAAACTGTACTGGCACTTACCTGAGCAATATCCCCTTCTTTAAACAAGCTCCGCCAATGACGAAGGCCTTTAACTACCTCCCAAACTGTCCGCGCTTCCCTTAAAGCAAAAGCCTTAGCCAAAGCTAAATAAATAGACAAACCACACAGGGAAGCGATTCCGGTCACTACAATTAAATTAATCACCTGCCGCGTGTCAAAAATATAAACATCCAAAAGTTTCATGGGAATATAGAGGAAGATACCCATAATCAAAGAGGCTAGGGTAATTTTTACCAAAGGCTTAATTAAAGCTTCGCGAGAAAAACCACCCACCCGCCGAGATAACAAAATCAATAACACAATAAAATCAATAAAAGCGTTTATAGAAGTAACTAAAGCCAATGACCACACTCCCCATCCTAACACCCGAGTCGTAAGATAACTTAATCCAATATTAAGTATAACGGTAGCCGTACCTATAACTACTGGGGTCTTGGTATCGCACAAGGCGTAAAATGCCCTGGTTAACAAGTAAACAGTGCTTTGGGCAAAAATTGATAAAGAAAAAAAAGCCAGCACATAACCAGTCGCGGAAGTAGCTTGCCAGTCAAATTGAGAGGCACCAAAGAGCAATCTAACTACCGGAATACGCAAAGTAACAAGCATTACGCTAATCGGAACTACCAAAAACAGCATTTGATGAAAAGAGTTTAAAAATACCGCTTTAAAATTATCCCAATCTTCTTTATTTGCGTAAGAGGACAGGATTGGCAAGGATGCCTGGGCTATTGTTAGTCCAATTAAGCTGATCGGCATAAACTGCACATGCTGGGCAAAGTTAAAAAACACTAATGAAGACGCGGAGATAAGCGAAGCAAAAAAAACATCCATAGTTGCATCTACCTGAAATACTAATCCGCTTAAGACTCGCGGAGTAGAAAGACAGATAATTTTTTTTGTTTCCTCTAAACGCCAGTTAAAAGATAGTTTAAATTTGTATCCCAGAGACGCTACCAAAGGAATTTGGCTCAAAAAGTAAAGAAAGGAACCAAACATAATACCCCAAGCTGGACCATGTATTCCTATTTTTGGCGATAATACAACAATACCCAAAATTATTCCCAAATTGTAAAACGACAGCGCTAGCGCTGGCAAGAGAAACCGCTGCAAAGCCTGCAGAGAAGTAGTATAAAAACTCGCCAGAATAAAAAAGATTTGAGAGGCATAAATAATGCGTGACAAGCTAACCATCAATTTTATTTGTTCGGGGTCAAAACCGGGAGCGATCAGACGAGAAATCGGATAGGCAAGAACAAAGAAAAAAAGGCCAAAAACAAGGAGAAGCACTAGATTAAATCCCGCCACGGCATTAAAAATTCGCCAACTACGTTGTTTATTTTTCTCGTAAGCGCGACTGAAAATAGGAATAAAAGAAGATGCAATAATACTGGAAACAAACAAATCAAAAAACAAATTTGGGATCCGAGTTGAAGCCAAATAAACACCCAAGACAGCGGAAGAACCAAAAAAATGGGCCAAAAGGCGGTCGCGAACCAAACCAAGAATACGAGAAAAAGAGCCAATGAGCATTACCACCAAAGCGGCGGAGATAATACCTTCTTGTTTGGTGCCTAGCCAACGCTTGCTCTTATTTAGAAGATTAGAAACCATAACTTAGTATAATACCCCCCACTTGATTAAAGCTCAATTAGGTGGTAAATTGCAGTACATATTTTTAATCGTAACAGTTATAATTAACATATATGGCTAACATTAAGTCGGCGATCAAAAAGATCGGTCAAGATAAAAAAAGAGTTAAGCGCAATGCCAGCCTAAAAGCTAGGGTTGGTTACTTGGTAACCAAGCTGAAAAAAATCCAAAAAGATCCAGAAGCCACATCGGAAGTTAAGACGGAACTGCTGCGTCAAACGCAGCAAGCCGTAGACAAAGCGGCCAAAAAGAAACTCTTTCATAAAAATAAAGCTAGCCGCTGGGTGTCAAGGATAAGCAAGTTATCCTAACAGTAAGAGCGGTAAAAGACTAAGCCCGCCCATGAAAACTGGAATAGAATTACTCACTAAGAAAAAACTTGAAGAGTACACCTTCGGCAAAAAACTTCTCATTTGGGCAAGTACCATTGGCCGAATAATCATTTTTACCGTACAGGCCATAGTCTTAGCGGTTTTTGCCTGCCGATTTGTATTAGACAAAGAGATTAGCGATCAAATCTCGCTAATGGAGCATAGAAGCACATTGGTTTCTGCGGGACAGCAGTTCGAAAAAAACTACCGGGAAGCGCAAGCAAAAATAAAAGCGATAGATGAAATTAAAAAAACAAATTTCGACCTTTCCCAACACCTAGCTAACATAATAGCCTCACAACCTCCAAAATTGATTTTGCATGATATTGCCTACGAAGAAGGTATTATCCAAATAACTGGCGAAGTAAAAAACCCAAACCTTATTGCCCAAATCGCGACCAACCTAAAGAAAACTTATAACTATAAAAGGATCGTGCTTACAGCCAATTCTTACAATAAAGGGTCAGAAGATTATAAGTTTTCGATTCAAATCTATTTATGAGCGACCAACCGGATTGGGTAAAATACGGACAACATACTTCTCTGGCGTGGAGAAGATCAATAAGACCTTATCTTGTCGATTCGGAAAAGAAAAAATACACCATCCTAGGACTTACTTTGTCGTCCTTGATAATTTTTGGCTGGTTTGCCATAAAACCAGCTGCCATTACCGTTATTAGTCTATTAACACAAATCAAGCAATACCGTGAGATAAACCAAGCTTTAGATAAAAAAAGTAATGCCATCACCCAAGCACGGGAGGATTATTTATCAAAAAGGCAATACTTAAAAAGTATTGAAGATGCTATCCCTACCAACCAAGCCTCCTCCAAATTACTTAATACTTTGGAGGAAATTGCCGCGAACAACTTGTGCCAAATAGGCAGAATTAGTTTTAGCAAAGATACATCCCAAAAGAATATTGGCAAAATAGAATTAATGAAGCTTGAGTTACTCGCTACGGGAACCAAAGATAACATATTTAACTTTATTAAAGGAATAGAAACGAACGAACGTATCTTCCAAATAGAAGCTTTAAGATTGACATCTAAAGAAGATACAAAGACAGAGCAGGAGTACCTGATTGCCAATTTAAAACTAAAAACATATTATTATAATGATGAGTAAAGATATAATTATTTTGCTTGTTACTACACTGATTACCATAACCGGATGGATTGTTTTCGAAAGTATGGGAGTTTCGAAAAAACAAAATATTCCCGAGGAAATTTTAGTACAGTCTGAAGAACTGATCCCTATTTTAGATATTTCTACTGTCCAGAAAATCTATGGGCCCTAAATTTAAAGAGCGATTAAAACTAATTACTAACCCTATTAAAAAATTTGCAATAGAGAGAAAAATTCTTTCCATCTGTATTCTGGTCTTAATTCTTATTTTCTTAACTTTAAGCGCTCTTTTGATAGCCAATGCGATCAAAAACAGCAAGCAAGTAGCTCCAAAACCTGGCTACGCGGGAAAGGTAGGAGAACCATGTCGAGGTGATGGTTTTATTAAAACAGGAGATTGTCTAAAGTGTTTATCTGCGCAAGGGTACAGAAGCCAGCTCTTTTGTCAAAGCAATGTGATTGTTGACTTGCCCCGAGCTGACCAAGAATGTAACTTCCTTTGCAGTTATACTGTCTGCCAAAGTTGGGGATATAAAGAGGACTTTTACTGCCAAGCTAAGGATTCCAACTGTCCTATCGACAAAGGCATTTGCTGTCTTAACGAACTAAGCAATCCAATTATCTGCTACGACACAGGTGAATGCGCTGAAAAGCAAACTTGTGACACTACACAAAATAAAGCACCCGTTTGCCAAGGGATAATCAAACAGCCAAATATTAATAATCTTCCAAACCAAGGAGGGGAAGTAACATTAACCGTTGATGCTTACGATCCCGATAACGACATTCTTTTTTACACATGGGGAGGAGATGATCTTTCTGGACAAGCAAAAGAAGTGATTTGGAATATTCCGCCAAACAACCAAGGCCAATCAAAAACATACACCGCTTGGGTAAGTATTACCGATGGTATTAGCGAAAAATCTGGGGGGGAGGGCACCAACTGCTCTACTCAAATTACCGTCCCCGCCCTAACAGATTACACGCTCTCTTGCGAAAAACTAACAATAGATAATAAAACAAATCCGGGCAAGGATCCAAAAACCAACGATACAGTGATATTTAGTTGCTTAGCTAAATCAAATTTGCAAACCGACAATTCTCCAGGACCGGAAATCAAAATGATTAAATTTATTATTAATCAAAATGGAAATGAAATAACTCAATTAAGCACAACCAAACTAAGTAACCAAGGATCCGGTCTGTATAAAGGAAGCGTGGAGTATACTTTAATAAAAAGCGGCAGTTACAGAGTAACGGCTAATTTGTGTTTGCAAGAAAATGATGATCAATCATGCCAGATTTAGAGACATAAACATTCTATGACCTTTCAAAAAAAACTTATCGCGATAACAAGTGTTTTTTTGATGCTGGGGGGGTGGCTCTCCCTACCAATCAAAACAAGAGGCCAAACAAGTATTGACTTTATTGTGGATGATGATTCTCCCACTAACACACCGACTACCACTGTAACTGCAACAGTAACTATCGTTGCTACCCCATCCCCCACCTCCCCCATCGCCACTGGCAGCGCCACTGCCACTATCCTATCAACTAACCTACCAAATACTGCCCACTATCAGCCAACCATTTTCATCTTAACAGCTGGCTTGATATTCGTTGTGGCAGCGATAGGGTCTTTAACTAAAAAAACAGTATGAACACCTACAGCGCAAAAAGGGGGTTTAAAACATTTATTATTTTAGCGGTAGTAAGCGGAGGCATAATTTTTACCACTACTCTAATTCCTCAAGGCTTCAAATATATTGGTTTTGCAAGCAGCGAAGCAACTCCGGAGAATGTGCAAATAGCAGTAGGTTCTGGTTCAGTAAACATAATCTGGCAAACAAGAAAGCCAACCAATGAAAGCGGCATTATCTACGGGAAAGATGTTCAACCCAATCTTAAGGCCCAATCGCTGGGAACAGATAAAAATCATTTCGTCAGTCTTAAGGAGCTGGAACCAAACACGGTTTATTATTTTAAAATAGTTTCACAGGAGAAAATCTATGGGAAAGACGGTTGCGTGGAAACCGACTCAAAAACACTCAACACCTGTGACTTCTATAGGTTTACCACCGCACGGACAGCCATCGAAGCGCCAACTGCTCCCAAGCTATATAGCTATCCTTAACTAGTCAATACCAACCAAACGAGCGATCACTAACAGCCTCTTTGTATCCAAACCGGGGGGAATACAAGTCATTAAAGTTAAATAAGAACGGCCCAGACTAGCCGGGGCAATTGTGTCGTAAGGATTAACCTGCTCTGGCGCGAGCACAAGGCTGTTCTCAACCTGATAGATATACATATTATCCTGGTAATCCAAATAAATATAATCACCCGTTACTAAATCAGAAAGCGTGGAAAAAATTGTTTTGTATTTTTTTGGTTGATAAAAAGCCCTAAGAGCGGAATGACCAAAAACAAAAGTGTTACCGGGCTTTCCCGGCAGGGCAGAACCGGGATAATGTCCAAGATATTTATCCGGAACAAGAGATTGAGCATTAACCTCGACCGTGGCTCTGTAAATTGAAAGTTTTGGTATGTATAACTCAAAAAAAGGCTCTGTGGCAGAAGCAGTGCCGCTCGCGCCAAGAACATTGTCTTGCGCTTGAATGGAAGTGTTGGAAGAATAACTCGGATGAAAGGATGAGGGCACGGAAGGAAAAAAATCACGGTCGCCTTTGTAAAAAAACCAAGGAATAATAAACTGATTCAGCAAAATTATTGTGCCAAAACTCAAGGCTAAACACGCAATAAGCTTTGAAACGAACCAGCCGAAAGAACTGGTGGGGAACTGATCGCTTGACGAATAGTACTTTTGATATTTGACAGGCTTAAAATAACTGGAAAACCAGAGGTTCATACTTCCAGAAACATAAAAGATAAGCTCCAAACCGCATTTTCCGCCAACAGTTGACCGGTTTTGACTTTGTAATCAGCTTCGGCCAAGACAGCCAAAGCATCGCAAAGAAACTCCCGATTATAATTTTTTAATTGCGGACGAAGTTTTTTTAAGTAAAAAGGGTGTTTTTCTTCCATGTACTTACAGCCTTGAGATAACGCCAATAAGCTGCGAGTCTGCGAAACCATTAAGGCGATCAAATAAATGCCGCTCCCACCCTCTTCAAGTACTTGGCTCAACAGTCTAAAAGCCTTTGGCGATTGTTTGGAAAAAACTGCCTCCAGCCAAACAAAAACTAACTCGCTCTGCTTTTGTTCGTAAGAAAAAAGCCGTCCTTTTTCCTTTGCCAACTTAACAAGCACATGAGTAAAAGCCAATCCTTTATCAACCCAAACACAAATATCCCTAACAGAGCAGTATTGGGAAAGAAGATTGGGAAGACCTTTAAAAACACGCAGGTCCGGCAAGCCTTCCAAACAAATAGGCGGGGGGGATGAAAAGAGGAATTGGGAGCGCAAAACCTCCTCAAAACGGGACAAGGAAAAATCGTCCTTGGAAAAAATAATAGTATCTTTAAACTGCTCACGATAATCCAACCAAGCCTGGCGGCTCTTAATTAGGTCAGGACCGCAAAAAAGATAAAACATAAGATATTTCCCACAAGCTCATTCTTCAAAAATATGAGCAAAGAAATCCTGCAACGCGGAGTAGTCCCCCGCCTTGGGTACAAGAACATACTGCCCATCATATAAGTTCTCATCTATAATGTCGTAGAGCAATTGGGGATCATCAGGAGAGGAGCCGTTCATAACATAATAGTTAGTGAAGCTAACTTGAGAAAAAATCTTAGCTATTTCTAGCGCCTCACCCAAAGAAACATTTGTCTCCAATGCGTCAGAAAATTCGCTATACAAACTTTTAAGACGGTCGGGGCTAGTTAAAGTCTCCAAAGACAAAGCTTTTGACTTGAGAGCCGCTACTACCTGCTGTTGCCTGGTGGAACGGGCAAAATCCGAGCCTTCGGGGCCTAGGGCTTTGCGGGAACGCGCGAACTTTAGAGCTGTTTGCCCGTTAAAATGCTGCCAGCCAGGCTCAAAGTGCAAATGCTCATAGCGATTCTCCTCCGGCAACACATCCTCTAAACCGGGAATTGGATACATATAATCGTCGAAACCGTTTCTAACTTCAATATCCACACCGCCAAGAATATCCACCATCCTTACAAAACTGTCAAAACCAATTACCGCGTAGTAATGAATGGGCAAACCAAGAATTTTTTCCAAAGTTTTGGCAGTATATTCCGCACTAGAGCCATAATTTTTTAAACAGGCGGGCTTTAAGATAGTGTTTAAACAGGTAGCGTAAACGGAATTAATCTTGCCACTGGCATTGGTCAAATTAGGCGGCAAATCCGAATAAGGAACCCATAAATCACGTGGCAAAGAAACCACCGCCAATGATTTTGACTTTATATCATAGCTCACCAGCATTATTGTATCGGTAAGCAATCCATGTTGAGAGGAAGTTAACAATGTTCTTCGATCAATCCCCAAAACAAGACCATTGATTCGATCGTTCGATTGATTGAGGTTAGCGCCAGAAGCAATAGTCGCTAAAAATGTTAGCGGCGCTGAGCCAAGTAATCGCCAACCAGCAAAAGCCACCAAAGCCAAAAGGATAAAAATTGACAGCAAAATCAAACCTTTTTTTTTATTTTTTCTGGAATTCATATAATTTCTTGGCTAATTGAGCAAAAATAACGGGGTCTAAACTCATTTGTCCAATCAAAAACCCAGCCAAAGGCAGATCAAGAAAACTATTAAGACTAATTGAACTGACACTTCCCCCATACAAAAAACGGGCGGTGGGAACCAAGTCTTTGGCTGCGGTAATAAAGCTTTTTACTTCAGAAGGGTCCGCCGGATTCAATTGTCCGTCGCGACTGATGGCGTGTAGAGGTTCATAAGCGAACAATTGACCGGAAGGAACGGTAGAAATTTCTTTAAGAGAAGTGATTTGATCCAAATCGCTGACGCAAATTATACTTCGCAAACCAGCGCGTTGGCATGAATCAAGACAGGAAGCCACTTGTTCATTAGACAAACAGTGCGAATGGCGCGTTTCGGAATGCCCAACCAAAACATATGACGCCCAGGGTAAAATCATTTCCGAGCAGATATCACCGGTATAAGAGCCGAATCCGCGTCCAGAAACGAACTGGGCACCCAAAGAAAGGTTTAAACCTCGCTCTAGAATCAAACTTGATAAGATTGGCAAGTAAATAATTGGCGGACAGATTACCATATCAGGAGAGCCAGCAGACAAAGATTCAGCCTCTTTTTCCAAAGCATAAAACCAATCTCGTACCTGATTAAGATCTTTATTACACTTCCAATTAGCTACTAAGTACATACATAAATTAAAGATAACTAGAAACAAACTTTTCTACTCGAGTAATCTGATCATGGTTATATGAGTAACCTAAAGCGCGCAAACAGGAAAAAACAAGCCCATTATCATTAAAAATTGGTTGGGCCAAAGGACACGCCACTAAACAGCTACCCAAAGGCGAAGTATGTCGGCTAAACACTGAATCAGCCTGCTCACAACCGGCGGGACATAAAAAACAAGAATGATTTTGGCCTGGCAGTGTGGCAAGCAATCTGGTTTTACCGAGAAGATCTTCAATAATAAGACATAATTCCTCTCCGTCGCTAACAGGAACACAAGCATCTCCTTGAATAAATATCCGCGAAATTCCAATTTTTTTTAATGCATAGGCCGGTTTGCTTGATAAAACCATTCGCCCATCAATAACAAACTGACTGCCGGTGTAGGTCATGTGACTAGAATACCGTTCTTGAGGAAATATATCTCCTACTAAATCCGCGCCAAAACGCACGGTTTGAGAAGAAATACCAAGATTGAAAGAACCGGAAGATTCTCCAGATAAAACCAAAGCATCATAGCCAGCCATTTTTAACGCACTAGGAAAAAGACCACCCCAGTAACAACTCTGCCAAGAAGATTCAATAAAATAATAGCCGCATCCAAACGAACAAAATGGTATAAACCCAGTCAGCGGACCCAAAGAAAAAATAAACCTGGCTTGAGGATACAAACTTGACAAGGCAACGGCTTGAGCCAAGCCTCCTATAGAGTCGCTAAGTTCGGGCTGTATTTTTGCTTCGGCCTGCACGGAATCAGTATTAACAAATAAAATTCTTCCCGATTTAAGCATAAAAAATATCTAAGAGGCGATCTCCAAACATTGGCGAGGACATAATTTAACAATCTTTTCAAAATCTTTTTTACCCAAAGAAGATCCAGGATCAATTGCTAATGTAAAGGAATCAACATCTGCGTGGTAATCAATTCTGACGCAGGAACAGTTTAACCCGGCTAGGTTTTGGCTTAACAACCCGGCGTAAAAAGAGCATAATCGACAGCCTATACATTTCTCTATTGCGCCCGCTACCAACATAAATAAAAAATTATATACCGCAAAACTAAAACCGGAGATTCATTAGACAAGTAAAGCTGTAAGACCGGGCAGGTCATTCCCAGCCAAAAAAGAAAGCATTGCCCCCCCACCTACTGATGCCCAAGTAACCTTGGACAAAAGTCTAAAATTTTTAAACACTTTAAGAGTATCTCCGCCACCAATCAAAACACTGTCTGCTGTATCTACCGCGGCGGAAGAGAGTATTTTTGTCGCTTTTTGGTATGCCTTCTGCTCCACTAAACCCAATGGCCCAACCCATAAAACAGATTTAGCCTGCTTGATGTAAGAAAGAAAGTCAGCAATGGTTTTAGGCCCCAAATCTTTACCTTCAATTCCATCTTGAGGCAAAATTACATTGTTTGGAACATCCTTCGCCGCCAATTCAAAACCCACCTTCCCACCAACCAAAACATAATCCGACCAAGAGGAAAGCTGCTTGACTACCGAACCTTTGTCGGCTACCTTAGCCCCACCCACCACTGATATTAACGGCTTGGGAGCATTATGTCTAAAATCCTGTAAAATGTCCACTTCCTCCACTAAACGGAGCCCGGCTGCCGAGGGCAGCAGAGTAGAAACAACCGCTAAAGAGGCATCGCGACGATGCGAGGTAGCAAAATTTTCGTTTACATAGAACTGACCATAAAGAGCTAAAACCTTGGCAAATACCAAATCGCCTTTCTCCTCTCCCGGATGAAAACGCAGGTTTTCCAGCATATTTACCGTCCCTGGCAAAGCGTTAGACACCACTCCCGCAGAAACAGGACTCAAGGGATTATCCAAAAAAATTATTGGGACTTTCAATAAACTTTCTAAAACCTTCTTAACTGGCAGCAAAGACAATCTTAAATCGAGCTTTGATTGGGGACGTCCTAAATGACCGCCAAGAGTTAAGACAGCTCCAGCTTTAACTAAGAAATTGAGAGAGGGAATCAACGCGCGCAACCTAAAATCATCTTCAATCCGACCGGAACTATTAATAGGAACATCAGCATCAATTGCCACAAAAACTCTAGTACCTGGTTCAATTTTTAAGTCTTTAAGGCTTTTTAATTTAATCATATAAGTAACTTGTATATCTTAGCACTTACGACAGAACTGCCAAAAGTGCTAAATTTTACTTAATATGAAAAAATACCTACCTAATGGCAACATTCCACTTTTAATAAGAGAACTGCAAAATAAATTTCAAGTTTATGCTCCTCAACTTGAAGGAAAACAAATAGCTTTTAAACACCTGGTCTTTCCCGAAAGAGTTAGACTAGATTACTCTCTGTCATTCTTACCACCCGCCAAATTGATAATACCTTTTTCTTACAGCAAAGAGAGTGCCACCAATAAACAAAAACAGCTTCTTTTTGGCGTCCACCTAGCCGATTTAGATGCCATTAATTATCTAGACAGAATTTTTTCCCAACCGATTAATGACCCAATTTACCAAAACATTAGAAAAAACTTCGTCATTGTAGGAGTGGACTATCCCCAGCAAAAAGACGCTTTTTTTACCGATCAACACGAATATCTCAAAAGCAGGTGTGATCTTTTTTTGGACAAAATAAACAACGGGTACTTAGCAATTCCAGGGACGCTGTTAGGACAGGAGCTGCTTAAATCTAAGTATTTTGAAGTTATAACCTCTCAAAAATACCAGCCGGCAGATAAAGTAAACGGAAACGATTTACTAAAAAACATACCGGCATTAAAAAAAGCGGTGTTAAACAAAAACCATCCAATATGGGAAGAGATGGCGCAGAAATGCTTGGGTTGTGGAATTTGCTCCTATGTGTGCCCCTTGTGTTTTTGCTTTGATCGCGAGGAAAAAAACACGCTTACCCAACCTCCTCAACAACTAAGGCGCGCCAGCTCTTGTCTACTTAAGAGCTTTCACGCAATAGCAGGCGGCAGCAACTTTGCTCCGACTATTAAGGAAAGATTCTATAATTGGTATTACCACAAATTCGTAAGAATGGTTGATGAGTATGGTCAACCAGGATGCGTGGGATGTAACCGTTGCAGTACATACTGCCCGGCCGGAATTAATATTTACGAAAATCTGCAAAGGCTAATTGAGCAATAGCTTACAGACTGAACACGCGATACCGCAAGCTCCAATCTTGGATTCTTGTTTTTCCATAAACGAATTTACATACTATAAATGGCAAAATGAGTAGTATTTGTTTCTACAATAGTTGGTGATAGTCCAAATTCTTTTTGTGATCTCCACGAGTTATCTAATAGCAAATCTCGACCTTCGTAAACAGGAAAGCTAATTATCAAAAATCCCTCTTTAGTAAGAAGTTTCCGGCAAGCTAGAATAAAATCAGGCGTGTAAACAAACTCCGGAATATCTTTACCCACATATAAATCAACTAGTATCAAATCAAATTTCTCTTGTGATTCTTTAACATAATTTTGAGCGTCGGTGATGATTGCCTTAGTAGATTGAGCAAATTGAGGATATAGTTCCTGAGCCAGTGACCACATCACCGGATCTTTTTCCACAGCAGTGATAGCCAATTGCGGGTAGAATTTCTTGATTAAAGGAAATAAGCTTCCACCCCCTCCCCCCAACAACAGAGTCTTCGCCGGCTGGAAAGCCCGGGGAAGCCTCTTAATAACCTGTTTCCATAAATTGATGAGCAACTGGCCGCTTTGATGTAAACCACCGACAGCGACAGAGCTTTTGCCAGTTATCTTATTAGTCACTATTTTTATTTTACCGTTGATATCGGAATAGAGGTATTTTGTTTTGTAGATCATTATTGATATTGTAAAATAAAAACATGAATCTCGCATACTCATCAAAAAAATATGAACTTTTAGCAACACAAGAATTGTCAGCTGATGTAACATTATTTACCTTTAAAGAGACACTAAATTTTAAACCAGGACAAATTATAGAGGTACATATGCCGGGATTCGGGCAAGCGCCATTTGCCCCCACTAGCGACCCGGACAACCGAAGGCAATGGCAATTGGCAGTGAGGAAGCTCGGAATAGTTACCCAAGCTATACACAAACTAAAACCAACCGATAAAATTGAAGTGATCGGCCCATTTGGTCATGGCTGGTCTTTGGAAAATATTCCTCAAAGAACAATCATTGCGATCAGCGGTGGGTTAGGAATTGTACCAATGAGACCAGCAATACTACAGTTAGCAAAAAACAAAAAGAAAGAGCTCAAAATATTCCACGGCAGTCGTGACGTTTCGCAAATACTATTTAAAGAAGATTTTGAAGAGTGGAAAAAAAGTATTTACTGCCGACTCACTTTAGACACCGCCTGCCCAAACTGGGACGGGGAAATAGGTTTTGTGACCAGTTGTCTAGAAAAAGCCACGCTCGACCAAAAAAATAGTGTTGCTTTTGTTTGCGGACCGCCGGTGATGTTTAAAAACACAATTGCTGTCTTGGAAAAAAAGGGGTTCTCTCCAGAGCAGATCTACATTTCGTTAGAAAGAAGAATGCAATGCGGAATAGGGAAATGCCAACATTGCGCCATTGGACCTTATTATGTTTGCAAAGATGGTCCTGTCTTCCGTTACGATAAAGTAGAAAAATTTATTAATTTTTAGTATGGCCGAGCAAAAAAACCCCACCATTGCTATATTCGACTTTACCGATTGCGAAGGCTGTGAACTTCAAGTAATCGCTTTAAGAGAAAAAATTATTGATCTAATAAATAAGGTAGAAATAGTAAATTGGCGATTGGCAATGGAAGAAACTGCCTCTGATTTTGACATTGCCTTAATAGAAGGCACTCCTCTAACACCAGATGAGATTTTACAGCTAACAAAGATAAGAAAAACAGCCAAAATACTAGTGGCGCTAGGCGCGTGCGCGCACTTGGGAGGAATAAATTCCGGACAAGATCCTGCCAGGCCGCGACTATCAAAAAATATCTACTCAACAGATTATCAACTAAAAGTGGATCGAGCCTTTCCTTTAAGTCACTATGTAAAAATTGACGCGGTTATTCCCGGATGTCCCGTGGATCAGGATTATTTAGAAAGATGCCTTAGCGAATTAATTATTGGAAGAATACCCAAGTTACCTGCTTACGCTGTCTGTGCCGAGTGCCGAGCCGCACAGGTAAGCTGCCTTTTGCAGGAAGGTAGACCCTGCCTAGGGCCAATAACCATCGGCGGATGCGGGGCAATTTGCACCAAAAACGGAAAAGAATGTACCGGCTGTTTTGGATTATTGGAAGGGCAAAACGAGGAGGCATTAATTAGAATTATCGGCAAAGAAAACTTGGACGAACAGAAAAACATTTTCCTGGCAAACGAGAACCGCGCTAATAGGTAGAATTGATAAGTTTTTTAACATCTTCCCCAGACTTAGGTTTTCCTTCTGATCCAAGCAGCCACAAAGCTTTATCAAAAATCAACCAACTCACTCCGGCTTGTTTACAAGCCTCACTCCATAATTCTTTAGTGGCGCAAATGTTCCTCTGGCTCATATCGCTGGAATCAAGAAACCCAAGCAAGTAGGCAATTCTAACATCATGAATATCCACTGGAGGCAACATACGGTCAATGTCAGCATATTCATAATTAAAGCTGTTAATCATTGTTCTAACAAAGAAATTTCCGATCTTTGGACCAAATCCTCTAAATTTCCGGATCAAAGATAGAACTTCTTCAGCGGTACTACCTAACTTAAAAATAATGCGAGGGTCGCTATGGTACAAAGCAACTAAAGTTGATGAGTTAACACAATATCGTTTAACTGCTTCGTTAATGTAACGGGGTTTTAAATAATCTAAAAAATACTTTCTTAATTTATTCTCCTTTAAAGTAATTTGATATTTTGGGTCAAAAAAAGAAGGGTCGCTATTGAATAATCGCAAAGCCCCTTGATATAGTCTTTGAGATTTAATCGCGTAATCAATCTGGATTACATAAAACAAGTAGCATGCCTTCTGCCACTCATCAGCATTCACCGGAGTTAATTCTTCAGCGTTGACTTTATTGGTAAAAATCCCTTGACTGTTTTGGTATGCAGTAACTACTTTTTTAACAAAAATCTCCGGCGGCATAGGGGTGCGATAACAAAAGTAAGGATAATCCATTGCGATTAACAAATATTACTACTATTCTAAAATATAGACATGGAAAAACAATATATTGCCAAAATTGAAGGGCATGGCACTCTACATCTAAACTTTGACCAGGATACCGCTCATCTAAATATTGAGGAAGGAGAACGTTTATTCGAAGGCCTTGTTTTAAACAAGAATTATACCCAGGCTCCCTGGATCGCTTCCCGCATTTGTGGAGTCTGCCCCACAATCCACAATTTGATTGCTATAAAATCTTTGGAAAACGCCTTTGAAGTAGCGCCTAACTACGAAACCAAACAATTGAGAAGGTTAATGCTGTGCGCTCAAATGGTGCAAAGCCATGTACTTCACCTCTTTTTCCTCGCTTTGCCGGACTACATGGGGCTAAACAGCGGCTTAAGTATTGCTAAAACATATCCTAGTCAGTTTAGAGTAGCTTTAGAATTAAAAAGAATTTCTGATCAAATTTTGGAAATAGTAGGCGGCCGCCCAGTTCATCCAGTAACTACTGTTGTAGGCGGCTTTACCCACTATCCAAAAAAGGAGGATTTAAGCCAAATAAGAAATAGGCTTGATGAGGTAATGGACGAAGCGATTGACCTGATTAAACTTTTTGATGGTTTTGAATATCCAGAACTGGAACTGGAAGTACCCTACCTACATTTAGAAAGAGGCGGCGAATATTCTTACTATGAGGGCTTGTGCACCGACAGTGAGGATAACTCTTTTAGCGCCGTTGAATATGAGCAAAATATTGTTGAAATAATCAAGCCTTACTCTACCGCTAAATTCTCTTTTTATCGTGGCAGCCAGTTTATTGTAGGAGCTCTAGCAAGGATCAACACACGACACCAATTCCTACGACTAAAAGCAAAATATGAGCTTGAGCACTTAAAACATAGCTTTCCCGGCAGTAACCCTTTTTTAAATAACCTGGCGCAAGCAGTTGAAGTATTACATTTTTTGGAAGAAGCATATTCTTTGGTAGATGACTTGCTTGAACTTGATATAGACGGTACTGCCAGCCAGCAGGAGTATTGCGTTAAAGAATCGCAGGGTTGGGCGGTGGGCGAAGCGCCGCGCGGACTTTTGTATTACTATTTTAAAATTAATGAAAAGGGGAATATCTCCGAGTGCAATATAATAACGCCCACCGCCCAAAATTTGACTGCTCTGGAACTAGCTTGCCAAAAACTAATGGAGCAAACCTCCGACCAGCCGGAAAGGGAAAGAAAGCATTTGGTAGAAATGCTAATCCGCACCTTTGATCCCTGTATTACCTGCTCGGTGCATTAAAGGCTGCATAACATATAGTTATTCAATATTATGGCTTGGTTATATTTAACCGTTTCTTCAATAATAATTTTTGGTATCCTGGGAATTCTTCAAAAAACCCATTTCAAAACTCTCAGCACTTGAACAAATTACTGTCATAGCAATAAAATAGGAGCAGGGTTACTTAGAGTTATGCTCCTATATACAATATTAACAAACTAACGCGGATTTGACAAATTAATGGAATTACTACCTACTCCCAAACAACGAAAAACAGGTAGACCAAGAGTAAATAAAGAAGCACTATTATGCGGCATTCTGCAAGTATTGGTTTTGGATATCCCCTGGAGTAAAATCTTTGACTGTGATTGTTCATACTCTTCATGTTATCGATACTTTAAAGAAATCCAAAGAAGAGGAGTATTCCATTTAGTATTAGAAGCGTTAGCCGAAGATAAAACAGACATCACCGAATGTGCTTTAGATACCGATACGACAACATCATTCCGATTTAAGAAGGGCACTGGTTGGGACGGTAAACATAAAAAGATCGGGACCAAGATTTCTCTAATTACCGACAAAGATGGACTACCAGCCGACATGGAGATAAATCGAGGTAATAAACATGATTTAACCTTTGTACCAAAACACCTTGAAAACACTAAGGGAAAGCGGAAGAAAGTTCTTAATTTAGATAAGGGGTATACTTCAGCTAAATTAAGACGAAACCTTAGATGTTCTGGTACTAAGATTAATATGGAAACAAGGAAGAGTGACTATACTCGAAAAAGAGGTCCTAAATTCAAATTTGATGAGGATAAATATAAAGTTAGATTTAAAGTGGAACGCTGTTTCGCTTGGTTAGATAATTTCAGGAGATTGAGGTTAAGAAGAGAGTTTAATCTAGCAATGTTTAAAGCCTTTGTTTACTTGGCAATTATTATTATTCTGATCAGAAATTAGAGTTTTGAAATGGGTTTCCTGAACTATGCCCCGGCAACCAAAGTAATACCACTTATTAGTCTGTCAACTTTGTTAACTGTTTTCCTAGGAATACTAATCCTAAAAGAAAGGGGTCAAATAGCAAAGAAAATAATCGCTGGCATTATTGCCGTAGTGGGAATGTGGTTACTTATTTGAGCAAGGAAGGTAAAAAAAGAAGCCGCTCAAAAAAGCATTTCTTGAGCGGCTGGCTTACCGGCAATTATTTATACTTCCCACCTTCTTCTACATACCCAAAGCACTTTTCAGCCCAAGTTGCCTATCAAGGTAATCTCTCAACTGCGAAAGAATTACCCTATCATCAGGAAGCAAACTCTGCAAAGAGGAAAAGTCTTTTCTTGTTAATCCAATAAAGTCGCCGTAAGGAGCGTCAACATCGCTAATAAGTTTAAGAGAAGCGCCCCGTTTACCAAAGTATCCAACCGCGAACCAATCCGCCACTAACCGGGATTTTAAGATCAAACCACATTTTATGGTCAACCCATGGCACACAAGCCACTGCCATGTAATCGTTCCCAAATAGACTTTGCAAGAGAAATCTCGGTACTCGGCTAAAAAGAAAACTTGGATTTCCTTGTTGGGAGAAACTTTACCAATAGAAATGTAGTTCTCCTGTATCCAGCAACTTTTAATAATCAAGTGCATTATCAAAAACATAACGATAGTCGCTGATAAGAAAAGCCATGGTAGATTTGTTGATGTTTGCTGGTAAACTCCAACAGCGAACAATCCTAAAAGCATCTGTACTACTTCCACCCCAAAGTCAGGGCGTATTTCTCGGTTCAAGTAAATTGAAACAAGAAAGAAAAAAATAACAGCCACAAAAAGATAAGTCTCCACGGGCAACTCCTCTCAATTCAATTTTTTTCTTTGGCTATCTAAAAAGCATCCTCAAGTATTATAGTATTTATTCTTCCTTTTTCAAGGTGCTGTCAAAGATTAATGAGGTTTAACTAATTTGGGTATATAAAAAGGTAGGGATACATGATATAAAGTTACCAATCCGTCGCGGGCGGGGGGTAAGTATCCCGTGGGGCTCATAATCCCACTTAACCGGGCGCGATTCCCGGGTCCGCACCCAACATACATTTCCTGGTAAGAAACAAGCCTAGAAACAACGCGTGCCGTGAACCAGAACGCAAAATGAGCGGTTCATGGCTAAGATAATCTAGCCATAACAAAAACGATATCCCTATCATTAGGAAAACCCTTGGATTGGTATGATTGCTTATCACTAAGGCTTCTTTCTCCTCTCGCCCAAGGAGATTCTTCGTTTAGACCGTAATAGGCTAAAAGAACTTTCCTTTCAAAACAACCTTCCTCAAGAAAACGGCACAATAAATTTTGATCCTTTAGCTCCATAAGTTTAAGGTTGCGAACAGCAAGCTTGTCACCTTCTAAAATTGCGTCTCTGAAAATAGTCAAAGCCAACCCAACGGCAGTTTCTTCATCTAAAAGATCGTTATCTTCAATATTCAAAAAAGACCCATTGGAGGAAAGTTCTTTCCTTAAATGACGGAATACGGGGGTAAGCTTTGTTAATGTTGATTCTACACGCGCTTGTTCAGCCGCTTCTTGATCAAACAAATTCCCCGCTCCTTCAGTCCAAGCAGGCGCATTTTGATCAAATCCAGACATAAATTTAAATTAAATTTTTTAGGTTGGGATTACGAACTCATCAAAGCTTTAAATTCCTCCCCAGTCAATGTCTCTTTTTCCATTAATTTGACTGTAACCAAATCTAACTTACCCCGATGAGCTAAAATAATATCCTTAGCCTTTTGGTAACAGTCCGTCACAATTTGACGAACTTCCACATCAACCTTAGCCAAGGTTTCCTGGGATATTTCCCGCCGTCCGTTCACTTGAAGCTCCAGCCAACTCTCCGCCAAATCCGGCACCAAACCAACTGGGCCATCAGCGCCCATACCGTATTCTGTTACCATCTTTCTGGCAATTTCGCTAGCTTTTTGAATATCGTTACTGGCGCCAATTGTCAGCTCATCAAAAACTAACTCTTCCGCCGCCCGCCCGCCCAGGGCAGTAGAAATCATTTGCAGCAAGCGGGTACGCGTTTCGTTGTAACGATCCTTGGTTGGCGGGAACATGGTATGCCCCAAAGAAAGCCCGCGCGCCACAATGGAAATACGATGCACTGGATCCATTTTATCCAAGAAACTCGCCACTAAAGCATGCCCGGCTTCGTGACAGGCCGTCATGCGCTTATCCTCAGCGCTTTGCAGCCGCTTTCGCTCCGGCCCCATTTTTACCTTGGTGGCGGCCTCTTCTAGATCATCGGGGGTAATCGCTTTTTGAGCATTCCGCGCCGCCAAAATAGCCGCCTCGTTGAGCATGTTTTCTAAATCAGCGCCCGAAAAACCAACTGTCCTTTGAGCTACTGATTTAACCACCACTTCAGGAGTAAACGGCTTACCGTGCATGTGTAAACGGATAATTTCCTCGCGCTCCTCAATATCCGGCATTTCCAAAGTTACCCGGCGATCAAAACGTCCGGGACGAACTAGCGCCGGATCAAGAATGTCAGGACGGTTAGTGGCGGCCATAACAATCACATTAACCCGCGCGTCAAAACCGTCCATTTCCACCAAGATCTGATTCAAGGTCTGCTCCCGCTCACCATGGCCGCCGGCAAAGCCCGATTCTCTCTGCCGACCAATCGCATCTATTTCATCAATAAAAATAATAGCGGGAGATTTCTCTTTGGCTACTTTGAATAGATCGCGAACACGACTGGCGCCAACTCCTACCAGCATTTCCATAAATTCCGACCCGGCCATGGAGAAAAAAGAAACCTTGGCTTCACCCGCTACTGCCTTGGCTAGAAGAGTCTTACCGACACCGGAAGGACCAACCAGCAAAACACCTCGAGGAATACGGGCGCCAAGTTTATGGTATTTAAGCGGATTGCTTAAAAAATCAACAATCTCGTTAAGTTCTTGTTTAGCCTCTGCCAAACCGGCTACATCGGCAAAAGTAATGGCCGGTTTTTTACCATCATTCTGAAATAATTTAGCGCGGGAGCGTCCCATGCTAAAAATGTCACCCGCCCCGCCTTTAGCTTGCCTAAAAATAAGGACAAAGAAAATAATCATGAAGATAATAGGCAAGCCGTTAATAAGCAGATCAAGCCAACGGCCACCCAAAGAAGGGTCCGCCACAGTAATATTCTTGATTTGATCGGAAGGATAATCTACCTCTTTTAACAATTCATAAAAACTCTGGTTGTATTCCTTGCGGGTCTGAATTTTTGTTCCATCTTTAAGATCAAGTTTAAGAATATCTCCAGCTACTTCTACTGATTCAACCTGACCCTGTTTAATTAAATCCAAGGATTCCGACAAATTCCTCTGCTCCCGCCAACCGTTTGGATTAACTAGCATGGAAAAGACGGTAATAACAATAAATCCCGTTAGCAAATAAAAAAAGACATTTTTAAACAGACCGGGCGGATTAGGAGAATTTGGCATTTTGATTATCACCGGTTTTTTTCCAGTTGGTTCTTTTAAAGACATATTCAAATATTATACATGATTTTTTTATTTGTTGACTTTAAAAAAGCGCCGTTTGGTAGGGGCGGTTTTTACCGCCGTGGGAGGAGGGGTTGAAATAGTATTCTTATCGGAAGAACCATCATGGCTAATTATGCTGCCAAAATCGCCTAAAACCTCCTTAACCTGCGCGGCCTTGTCGCCAGCTGTTTCTATGAAACCCTCAAAAAAAGGCCCGAGATCGTTTTTAAAAGAAAGGGCGAAATCTCTTAAACGAGGTTCCAATTGATCTTTTTTCTCCTTTAACTTGCGACGGGTGTTTTCACCTTTATCTGGGGCAAGCAAAACACCAGCCACAAATCCCACCAAAGATCCAAAAGCCAAACCTTTAAAAAAATTAGAACCTTGATTGTCACTCATAGAATTACACCGTTGGAGGCTGATTGTGCTTAGACAAAGAGCCAAGTAATTTACCTGCCAAACGCATCAAATTATCTTTTTTAAGAAAGGAAGACAAAAAAGAGGAGAACCCGCTAACAGGAACCGAAAAAGATGAGGCCAAATGATTAGCAGTATCAAGAACAACATTCACTTTTTTTATAGCTTCCCTAGCCTCTTTAAGAACCAAGACCAGATAAACACCAACAAATAATAGGTTGATGGCAAGAAGGGCGATAACGATGAAAAGTAAAATTTGAATATCCATAGGCAGGAAACTAACAAAACTAATACAACACATTAGCGAAACATGGTCAACCGTTAATAACAGCTATCGCTTACACTCATAATAGCATTGGCTTTTTTTGTATTGATCACATATTATTTGAGTAACTAGACGAGCCTTTCCCGCTGGGCAACCGTTACAGTCGTACCATGTGTCTCCTTCACAACGACCATCAGGACAAAGATTACCCCCTTGGCAAAATATTTTGTCTCCCCAAAAGGTACCGGAGGCAGCCGTACGCAAATCCTGATTATGGCTAAGTAAAGCTACCGAAAAAGGAATCGCTGCCGCCACTAATAATAAACCAATAGTGCTCAAAACCACAAAAACTCCCTTTTTATCGGTGGAGAAAACAATAGGCTTAAGCTGGCTAGCACCTTTCTTCCCACAGAAAATCTTTTTTAAAAAAGGGCAGTTTTGACTTAAAGAATTTAATTTTTCGGAGGATAGCAAAGACATATAAGGGTATTGTACTCTTTTGGCAACTACGATTGTCAATAGCAATTACGGTTTGTAAAAAACCAATAAATCGGAAGAGGATTCCTTACCAAACAGATTATTCCGCGCCACCAGATGAAAGGAGTTTCGCCCTTCCAATAAATTAACAGTTAAAGAAAAGTTTCCCCAAGCATCAAGCGGCACTTTTTGATCATTTAGGGTTAATTGAACCCCCTTACTTACGGTACCCTCAATCAAAAGGAGCTCTGTAGAAACAATCTCCCCCATCGCTGGCCGCTTGATTTGAATGTTTGGCACCCCGGCGTAACGATGATACTGGAAAGACAGATAAACTAAAAAACAAATACAAAACAGGGCAAAAATCAGGAAGCCAAGTTTTTTGCCGGTCGGTGGCCACCATTTGCCTAACAAACCAAAGATCTTTCTTGAAGATTTTTTAATGGAAGCGTCTTTAAAAACATGCTCGCGCCTGTAAAAAGCGAGTACTTTATCGGCGGGCAAACCCAAAAATCTAGCGTAATTTTTTAAAAAGCCCTGTAAATGAACCGGCGAAGAAAATAGTTGGTAATCACCTAACTCCAAAGCAAGCAAAAACCTAGTATGAATACGAGTGTAACGTGACGCATCTTCCAAGCTAAATTGCTTTGCCTCTCTTGCCTGTTTTAATATCTCGCCGACTGTAGCCATAATTAACCATTCAAACGTTTAAGAAACATTTCCGAATCATCAACTAACACATCGCGTGGTTTGCTTCCAGAACCGGTACTAATCGCACCTAACATTTCCAACTGATCAATAAGTCTGGCCGCCCTCGCGTAACCAATGGATAACCTTCTTTGTAAGAGAGAAGCCGACGCTCTTCTTGCTCTCACTACCACCTCTAAAGCATCGGGGAAAAGACTGTCGAGCGATTCATCTCCAGCAACACTCTCTGATTCCCCAAAACCGGTAATATTTTCAGTTTCAAAAAGCAATTCCCCAGTCAGAGGCTGATACTCCTGATCACGCAAAAACTGCACCACTTTTTTGATATCCGACGGAGAAACAAAAGCGCCCTGAACACGCATAGGTTTAGAACTGGTTGGGGGAACGTACAGCATATCTCCTTTTCCTAAAAGTTTCTCTGCTCCCGATTGGTCAAGAATAACCCGGGAATCAACCAAAGAAGCTACACTAAAAGAAATACGGCAAGGAATATTGGCCTTAATCAATCCAGTTAAAACATTGACGGACGGACGTTGCGTCGCCAACACCAAGTGAACACCAGTCGCTCGGGACATTTGCGCTAAACGACAAATATTCTTCTCCATTTCCACGGGAGCAACTACCATCAAACTAGCCAGCTCGTCCACCACAATCACAATGTAAGGAAGCGCCTGAAAACCGGAAAATTCATTGTAACCGGCAAGATCCCTCACCTTAGCTTTTTCAAATAATTTATACCTTTTTTCCATCTCCGACACCGCCCATTTTAAGGGGGAGATAGCTTCCTCCGCGCTTGTTATCACCGGAGTAAGCAAATGAGGAATACCGGAGTAAAGGGGCATTTCTACTCTTTTTGGATCTACTAAAATAAGCCGTACCTCTTCGGGAGAACGGCGGAACAACAAGTTTAAGAGAAAGGCATGCAGCATAATGGATTTACCGGAACCGGTTTGCCCGGCAATCAAGACATGGGGCATCTTTCCCAGATCGCTGGTAACAATCGCACCAGCGACATCCAAACCCAAACCTACCAAAAGCATTGACCTATCCTTACGAAAAGCGGGGGAAGATAAAATACCTTTTAGATCAACGATGGAAGCTTTGTTGTTAGGCAACTCCACGCCAATCAGCGATCGCCCTGGAATAGGCGCCTCCACTCTCACCGATCCAGTGGGTGAAGCTAGCGCCAATGCGATGTCATTTTGCAAATTCATGATTTTAGCAATTTTTGTTCCTTCCGCCGCTTGCAGGACATATTGGGTAACAGAAGGACCGGAATTAACCTCCACCACACGAACCTTTATTCCAAAAGACTCCAAAGTTACTTCAATCATCGCCGCGTTCTGCTTAATGTCACCCCGATCAGCGGAGGAAGAAACACTATCAGTCAGCAAATCAAGGGGGGGATATTGCCATATTTTAGGGATCCTCTTTGGCTTCTCTTGTATCACGGGGGGAACAGCCGCCGCGGGCGATGGCGGAACGGGGGCGGAAAACAAGGAGAATTGACTTGCTTCTTTATTTTTATCTTTAAGGATAATTGGCGAAAAGGAAGGGGAAAGAATTTCCACCTGCAAGGGACCAGTAGAACTGTCCTCTTTTCTATTTTTTACATCTTGCGCTGCCAGGCTAGTAAAATCATTATCAAGGAAAGTCTGCTTGTTTTCTTGGGAGGACGCGTCTTCCTCAATTTTATTTAAGTTTTTGCGGCTAGCTAATCTAGCAAAAAGCACGGCCGTAACTTTTTGTAATTTTTTAACAAGAGGAAAAATGTTTTTACCAAAAAAACCGGATATTTGTTTAAAAGACAAGTTAAGAGTTATCATTAAAAAACCGGCCGCGCAGATAATCAAAATAAGAATTGTTCCCCCCTGACCGGCAAACGAAACAAGATACTTTTTAACAGTAAGACCTACCCATCCCCCACCTTCACCTAATAAAGAAGCGCCAGAAGAGGGGCTAAAATAATCAAAAATACTGGCGGCGCAAATCATCAGGCCAACAAGGCCAAGTAAAATGCGAGGCTGAACAAGTTTGTGGGAAAAGGCGCGGCTAAGAATCAAGCCGGAAAGCCCAAGTACGGGCGGCAAGAAAAAAGTCGCCCAGCCCAAAAATCTGCTCAAGTAAGGCTGTAAAAATTCCTTAACCAAAGTGCCTTCGGCAAAAAAAGAAAGGAAGGAAATTCCGGCGGCCAAAAAAAGCGCCAAAGACAAAGCGGAATAAACCGTGCCTCTACGGATCTTAAAAGAAAATTTACGACGGCGGCCCCGTCTTCTTTTTATAAACATAATACTCTATGATTATTCCACATTGTAGGTTCTTTCCTCAAGATTAAAAAGTATGCTAGATTTAAAAATATGTTACAGCACCTGTCATTCAAAATAGCCGGAGAAGCGGGGTTTGGAATAAAAGAGGCGGGTTTAATATTTAGCCGCGTTCTTTTAAATCAAAACTACTTTGTTTTTGACTACTCGGAATATCCATCTTTAATTAGAGGCGGGCACAACACTTATCAGGCAACTTTCTCTGACCAAAAGCTTGATTGCTTTTACAGTAAGCTGGACTTGCTAATTGCCCTAGACCAACAAACAATTGACAGTGATATTGATCAACTGCTCCCCAACGGAGTATTGATTTTTGATCCAACTGTTTGCAAAATTCCTGAATCTTTACACCGCAAACTGGTACCAATTCCTTTGCAGGAAATTGTCAAGCAGGCGCAAGCCCCAGAAATTACCAAAAACACAGTTGCCTTGGGCGCGGCAATGGCAATTATTGATCTGCCGCTATCTGCTTTATTCGCCAGTTTGAGCCGTTCCTTTGAAGCCAAGGGAGAGGCGGTGTTAAGGATGAATCATCTCACCGCTCAAGAAGGCTTTAATTTTGTAAAGAACAATTTTCCAGCAATTACAATAAAAACACCTCCAAGTGAACAAACAGAGCCGCGGCTATTCCTTACCGCCAACGACGCGATGTCTTTGGCCGCTATCGCCAGTGGCGCTAAAGCCTATTTTGCTTACCCGATGACCCCCGCCTCGTCAATTTTGCATAATTTAGCAAAAATGGAGCGCGCGGCCGGCATGGTAGTTAAACAATCGGAAGATGAAATCGCGGCGATAAACCAAGCTATCGGCGCCAGTTTTGCCGGAATTAGATGCGCCGTTGGAACCAGCGGCGGCGGTTTTGCCCTAATGGTAGAGGCGCTTGGCCTAGCGGCTATCACCGAAACGCCACTAGTGGTTTTTGAAGTACAGAGACCAGGACCGGCTACCGGCGTGCCCACTTGGACTGGCCAAGCGGACCTAAATTTTGTTCGCCACAGCACGCCAGGAGATTTTTTGAGAATAGTGGTAGCTCCTGGAGACGTAGAAGAAGCTTTCCACCTCACCACCAAGGCCTTTAATTTAGCGGATAAATACCAGATACCAGTGATTGTGCTTACCGATAAACTTCTAGCCGAGAGCCGCCAAACAGTAACGGAATTTGACCACAAGAAGATAAATATTGATCAAGGAAACTTGGTAAAAAATTCCAGCGAGAATTACCAAAGGTACGCAAATGATCCTTCCGGAATCTCTCCGCGGGCGCTGCCCGACTTTGGACAGGGCTTGGTAAAAGCTAATAGCGATGAACATGATTTTGCCGGATACTCCACAGAAGACGCGCAGAAGATTGAGCAAATAGTTAATAAACGGGCAAGAAAAGTAGAACTTTTGAAAAAGGAATTGCCTCCTCCTACTATTTATGGACCGCAAAACGCCGAGCTGACAATTGTTTCCTGGGGATCCACCAAATTAGCGGTAAATCAAGCCCTTCAAAAACTAAAAAATGATTCGGTAAATCATCTGCACCTGACCTACCTAGAACCATTACCACCACAAACAAAACTGCGGCTGGAAGCGGCTAAGAACTTGGTGGTTATAGAAGGCAACCAAACCGGACAGTTAGCCAGCTTGCTGCAAGAAAAAACAGGGGTAGTAATTAACGACAGGATAAACAAATACAACGGACGGCCATTCTATCCGGAGGAGATTGAGGAGAAAGTATCTCAAATGTTAAAACTCAAAGCTCAAAACTGAAACTAAAATGTAAAAACTACTTGGCTTCTAGTTTTGAATTTTGAACATTTGGATTTAGAATTTATTTGGAGCTTTGAATTTAGAATTTAGGATTTGGGGCGTCTTAGGTTCTACATTCGTCATCTCAACTACAAATGACTAAACAACATTTATTTAACACCACCGTCGTACCCACCTGGTGTCCGGGTTGCGGCAACTTTGGCACCTGGCTGGCAGTTAAAAATGCCTTAAATGAACTGGAGATACCGCCACAAAAAGTGTTAACAATTTTTGACATTGGTTGCGGAGGAAATGGAAATAATTTTTGGGGAACAAACACTTTCCACGGCCTGCATGGCCGCCCATTACCGTTGGCGGTAGGCGCCAAGATTGCCAATTCTGATCTGGTGGTATTAGTTTCCACCGGCGACGGCGGCGGGTACGGTGAGGGGGGTAACCATTTTATTCACACCGTTAGAAGTAATATTCAAGTCGTCTGTTTGGCACATAACAACCAGCTTTATGGGTTAACTACCGGGCAATTCTCCCCCATGTCTGATCAAGGTTTTGTAAGTAAAACCAGCCCGGAGGGAGTAACCGATGTGCCGTTTAATCCTCTCGCTACCGCCATCAGCAACGGCGGAACTTTTGTGGCCCGTGGTTTTTCGGGAGATTTACCCCATCTAACTAATTTAATAAAACAGGCTATTCAACATCCGGGGTTCGCGTTAGTTGATATTTTGCAACCCTGTGTCACTTTTAATAAAATCAATACCTTCGCTTGGTATAAAGAGCGGATTTACAAACTGGAAGACAAAAACCATAAAACAAACGACAAGAAGGCGGCCTGGGAGAAAGCGATGGAACAAGACGACAAAATCCCAATTGGGATTTTCTACAAAGAGATACGATCTACCTATCATGATCTTGTACCAGCTCTCACAAACAGGGCGTTAGCAAAACAAGAGTTAACAGCTGTCGAGATAGAACAGTTTTTAGAGGAATTTAGGTAGTTAGGGAATCAAGACATAACATCAAGACCCGTAGAGAACGACATTTAAACCTATGGAATTTTGTCATCCTGAACGATTCGGCTGAGCCCTTCGGTCTTGAGCTCAGGGTCGAAAGACTCATCGTCGAAGCCTTGTTTCAGGATCTAATACCCAGTAAGATTCCGAAATGAATTCGGAATGACAAACTACATACTTTTAAACTGCGATGTCTAATATTATCGTGCACTAAAGTGCGCTATTCCATTAGCGCTGTGCGCGATCGCCTTGTCATCAGTGGAGTAGCGCAGTTTACTGCGCGATCACCTCGTCATCCCGAGGAGCGTCCCGCCCTTTGG
>Ga0210057_1001986_pt1 | contig 30122 bp, 36 predicted proteins | sample CryGeyCG2114_010_2_FD_183968 | JGI IMG/M metagenome (GOLD analysis project Ga0210057, IMG submission 183968) | Groundwater microbial communities from aquifer - Crystal Geyser CG10_big_fil_rev_8/21/14_0.10 (SPAdes) (version 2) | ecosystem: Environmental > Aquatic > Deep subsurface > Groundwater ...
AAATTCTTGGGCGCAAATAACACATATGTTTCAGATACTTTGATGCCTGATGGAAGAAGAAACCAAATGAGTTCAACACATGATCTTGGACAAAACTTTGCAAAGGCATATGACATCAAATTTACGGACAAAGATGGCGAAATAAAATATGCACATCAATCTTGTTTCGGACCAGGAATATGGCGAATCATGGCAGCATTAATTGGAATTCACGGAGACGACAATGGTTTAATCTTGCCTTTTGAAATTGCGCCTTATCAAATTGTAATTGTTCCAGTATTATTTAGTAATGAAGAAGAAAATAGAAAAATAATTGAAAAATGTGATGAGTTGGAAGAAGAACTAAAACAAAAATACAGAGTTTACTTTGATAATTCAAATAATACTCCTGGATGGAAATATAATCAATGGGAAATGAAAGGAGTGCCAATTAGAATAGAACTGGGCCCGAAAGATCTCAAGGAAGATAAGATTGTATTAGTAAGAAGAACTGGGCATAAAACTAAAACAACGCTTTCTGAGCTTGATCAAACAATAAAACAAGAGGCCATGGCTTTAGATGATGATATAAAATCAAAAGCAGAAAAATACTTTGCGCATAACACCAAAACGGCAGAAACATTATCTGAAATAAAGAGTACAATAAAATCTTTCAGAGGATTTGTTAAAGCACCCTTCTGTTCTATTGATAAAGATGGCGAAGGTTGTGCAGATATTATAAAAGCTGAAACTGAAGGAGCATATGTTTGTGGAATACCTTGGTTGAAGGAAGAACAAGAGCAACCAAGAAAAGGTGCAGTGTGTGCCGTTTGTAAAAAAACCGCTAAACACATAGTGTATATTGCAAAGAGTTGGTAATTCTTTCTTATGTTTTAATTATAGAATGATTTTATAAATTATATAAGACGCTAGACTTTGATTATTTAAAAAAGGTATTGGTTGTGCGAGAATTTAAGGATGTCTGTGCCGATTTTACTAAAACTCAATCAACATATTGTTGTTCTTGATCGCTTATTTTAGTAATTGATTTATCAAAAGATTTTAAATGAAAGTTAGATACTGGAAAACTTAAATCTGATTCTTCATTTTTCACTAGACTAACCTGAAAATCATAACCCCACGTCCTTTTTTCATATTCTCCAAATTGTTCTCTTATAAAAACAACATAGTTTATTTTCGGAGCATGTTCTTTTAATATCATTTTTGTTTGTTTTTCTAGAAGATTAATATCAATATTTTGATGGAACGATACATGTTGAGGAAGAACCATCATTAATAAATGAGGAGTATTAGGGATATGTTGATTTTTCTTAATCTTATTCTTTAGAGAAGAATGTATGTTTTTATGTATCTCTATTTCATGGTTAACTGCTACTTCTATAATATTTTTGAACGCTGTTTCGTTCTCATTTTTTTTACAAAAAGAAAATGTCTGGTCATAACCGCAATTATTAGGTAAAAATTTTAAAGAACTATTTTGTCTAAAAAACTCATCTACTGAGGGATAGCATTTTTCTGATTTATCAAAATTAATTAATGAAATACAAATTTTGTTTTCATAATATAAATATTCGCCAGAAATCCCACGATCAATCACTTCTTTACATAATTGAATTAATGATTGAATTTCTTCTTTATATGAAATACTTTTTGTAGTGATATACAATTGAAAGGTTAAATTTTTTCTTTCGGAATATTTCTCTATATTTTTCATTAACAACTGGGCATATATTTCCTCTTGTGCCATCATTTTTGAGACATTTTTTGTTGTAACTTCAACAGTAAATCTTTCTTTTTCATTATTAACTTCAAAATCTGGGGTGTTATTGTTTTTCGTGGTTTTTAACCATTTGGGGAAATAACCATTATGAATTAATATCGCACAACACAATAACTCATAAACTGCAGTTTCGTATTCAAATCTGTTTTTCAATCTATTCTTAAATTTTTGAGGATTAGGTAAATTTGATTCTATTTTTTCTATAAGTTTTCCTAAAAAATCAAATAATAAATATGGTTTTAATGAGTAATTCATTTTAATATCTTTTGGAAGGTTTTTAATAAGTTCACGTGTTTTTTCAGAATTTATAATTTTAGAGTATTCAACAATAAATGGGTGTGCATTACTTTGATTTCTTTGATAAGTTTCAGAATTATTTTTAACCCAGTCAGCACCCAGAAAATCTACAAATTTATCTATATTCTTAAGAGACATATAAACTCGAGTCATTTTCATTGGTATTAGTATTTAATATTTAAAAGTATTTACACTTCAACTCATCAAGTTGGTAATATGTTTCACGGCTTGTGCGATGCTCTATTTCATGCTCCGAATAATTCATTGAATGTTGTTTTTTTGTAGATATACTTGGAGGTGTTGTAGGTTTATTTTACAAAAAGAAATGTAGAAAAAGTAAAAAAATAGATAATTAATAGCTATTTCTTTTTGGAGGATTCATGATCTTTAATGAGATTTCATCGTACACTTCGCGTACATCATGTTTTAATCTCTCTTTTTCAGCATCAGATACTCCTGTAATTTTCGAAAACTCATCTCTAATTTCATTGTAAAGATTTTTTGCATCATCTAAATGCCCACTATCTACTAAGTCTTTACAATCGCTTAACTTATCTTTAAGACTAATAACTGGATCAGATGAACCAGATGCTTTGTAAGAATAAGAAGAGGTTTTCTCCATTGGAGGTTCTCTATACACAACAGAAGGTCTCATGTCTCTAGTTGTTGCCTCTAATTTGTCTAAAATGCTTTTATTTTCATCAAGTTTAGACACAATACTTTGTTCTCTCTTCTTTAAATCGTCTTCTTTTTTCTTCAATTGATTCAAAATTTGAGTTCCTTTCTTCTGCATATCTCCAAGAGTAACTTTTGCACTAGAAATTTTATCAGTTAATTCTTTTAACTCTTTCTTGTGCTTTTGTTCTTCATCCTGATACTCTTTATTCATCTTCTTTAATTTTGCAGAAGAATCTTCATGCTCTTTCTTAATCTTAGACTTTGTCGATTCCAATTCTTTTTTTGTTAATACTAATTCAGATTTGACTTCTTCTAATTTCGAATTGGCTTCAGCTAATTCTTGAGAGATCTTCTTTTTATCGTCTTCAAGATACAAGATTTCTCCTTTCATTGCTTCCAATCTGGAAATGTCCTCTTCAAGTTCTGCCTCTTGTTCATCAAGTTTTCTTAATTTATGAACAAGCTTTTCCTCTCGAACTCTTAAGTGATGATCGCGTTTTGCTAACTCTGCGATTTCTTTCTTGAACTTAGAAATCGTGGTTGTTGCTTCTTTTTTAACTTTTGAATCATATTTATTAGATTCTCTTTTTAGAGCTGATTCAAATTCTCTTACAATCTTTGATTTTTTTGTTCTATCAAGAGTACCGACTTGTTTAGCTTCTGAAGTAGCTTTTAGCTTCTTTCCAGAAAATTCTGACCACTCTTTTTGAATTTTAGTTATGTTTGCAATGGTAGAAGCACTAGCACTATCCATAGAATTTGATTTAGTTGTATTAAATACAGGTAAATCTTCCACTCTCGAAGAGCTTTTTGACGATTTTTTAGGCATAGTTTTTGGGATGATTGCTTTCGAAGTCTTAACAACAGGTGTTTTCTTGGCTTCAACCTTTTTCTCAAATTTTTGTAAAGGGGATTTTTTTGAGGGGGTTGATTTAAGGCCTAATGCCTGTCTTATATTATCAATATCTGCTTCGTTAAGCTCGTATTTTTCTTCAGTTTTATCCCAATCGTCATATTGAAGCTCTGACTCAGAAGAAACAATGTTGACTTTTACAGATTCATCTTGCTTTTTCTCCTTTTTGCCAAATAATTTTGATAGAAACCCTTCTTTGTGTTCTTCTTTTGTCGCTTGGGTTGCATCCATGCCTAAAAATGATTGATCATCCATATAATCTCCCCCTTTTTTATATCCATACTAGTTGTAAGTTCATATAAAAATCTTTGTTACTATTTTATAATGGTCTAACTTATTTGTGGTCATAAACCAAAAACCTTTTTATATTGCTCATGAATTAAGTATTAATATGATTCTTGATAAAACACTTGAAACTGCAGGAGATTCAATTAATGAACAGGCAAGAACTATAGTGAAAAGATACAATTTATTAGCAACAAATATTGTGAATTTAGAGAAGGACTTTGATAAAAAAACCGAAATATACCAAAGTACAAAAATGGAAATAGAACAAGAACTTTTAACATTAAAACAAAGAATTGTGCAAATTACAGAACAAATAAAAAAAGTGGACGAGTACAAAAAAAACCTTGCAAGAGATTTTAGATACATAATAAAAATTGACTCGATGAATAAAATAACCAGGCGTGTGGACAAACTAAAATATGAAGAATTTGTTGTAAGAGATGAGTTGTATAGATTAATAGAAGAAAAATTTAAATGAACTGTTTAACGTTCATTTTTCACTCAAATCTTTTCTTTCTTGACGCAAGCATTTAGTGAAGCAATTGATACTTCTAATTGCTTAAGTGAAGGTTCTCTAGTCGTTATTCTTTGAAACTGAAGTCCTGGCCAAATTAATAATCTAACAAATCTATTTGTAGAATAATATTTTCCGCTAAGTCTAATTAATTCATAAGTAACTCCTGCAATAACTGGCAATAATAGTATTCTTATAACATAATTTAACCAAAATTGAGTTTGAAGAGGAATAAGAACATAAAAGAAAATACTAACAAAGAAAACAAGAAAAACAAAAGTAGTTCCACATCTAGGATGAATTCTTGAAAACTTTATCGCATTTTTTGGAGTAAGTTTCTTTTTCGATTCATAACAAGCAACAGCTTTGTGCTCTGCGCCATGATATTCATAAAGCGTTTTAACATCAGGCATTAATGAAATAGCATAAAGATAAATCATCATTATAATAATTTTAATAAATCCATCTATGAGATTAAAATACCATGTGCTGTTTCCTTTTGAAATTAAACCCGCTAAATAGAATGGTAAAAGCTTGAATACAAGAAGAACTATGACTAAGGATAAAACTACTGTTATTATTATATCTTTTTTTGTCAATTGCTCGTGCTCATCTGCACTTTCATTAGAAGACCACAATAATTCTTTTGTTCCCTGAATCATTAATTCAAAAAGCATAATGAGTCCACGAAGCAGAGGAAGATTCAAAAACTTATTTTTATCAGTAATAGAAATAAATTTTCTTGAACGGGTTTTGATTTGGCCATTAGTTTTTCTAACTGAAGTAGAAATATAATTATCCGAGCGCATCATAACGCCATCAACTACTGCTTGTCCCCCAATTCTTATTCCCAAAATAACCCCTGAAAGTAATGGCTTTGTAAGAAATATATAAAACTTTGGGAAAACTTAATATAACCAAATGTAATTCTTAAACCGTGACCTCACTAATAGCATGTTTAACAACAGGAAAAGGAAGCTGGGCAGCAGTATCAGAACTAATGAATTCAGAGAATTGGACCAAAATATTCTTGATAACTAACAAATTTGGAACAGAAAAGTTTACTTCAAACAAAGAATTTTCATTTATTATAATAGATCCGGATTCTGAACTTGACGAGATAAAAAAAACTGTTATACGCGAATTAAAAGGAAAGATTCTAGACACAGAAGTGGCGTTTAACATGATGTCTGGAACTGGAAAAGAACACATGGCAATACTATCCGCGATTCTAAATTCTGGATTCGGAGTAAGACTTGTTACATCTGAAAACAAAAGATTAATAGTTCACTAAGACTTATTAATAACTTTTAAGAGATTATTTTCGTTCTCCGACGTATAATCTGCTAACCTTTTGCTTCCTTCCAAAATGATTTAAAACTTGTTTTTCAATCTCATTAAAATTATCATAATCTTTTTCAAGATTCCAATTATCAACTTCCAGATATTTTTCGTAAAGATTCAAAGCTTTAAGTGCATCAATGAACTTTGCACGAGAAACATCATTTTTACCGGGAAACTTCATTGCATCTTTAGACCAAAGCGTAATTGTATTTGAAGAACCATAAACTTTTCTTACAGCAAAAAAATCTGCAAAATTCTTTATTTTCTCAGACACTTCTTCAATTTCTGATTGCAATTTTTTCTCTTTATCTTTTAACTCTGAATATTTGTCCGCCAGAATTACTCCCTCATCTGCTTTGAACTCTTCAGGAGATTTATCCTCTAAAGAATAAAGATGCTTCCACAACGGACAAATTGTTTTGAACTCACAATAATCACAAAGAGGAGAAGGACTAGGATTAAACTCATTTTCTTTTTCTACCTTTGCAATCGAAGAAAGAATATCTTTCCTAAGCTCTTCAAGTTGCTCAGTAGTTCTATAACTTCTCATCTCTTTATCAAAAGCTAAAAAATGCCAGACAAGAATTACTTCTTTTGCATCTGGATACAATTTTTTAACCCCTAATGCATAAATTGCTAATTGTCTATCATGATCTAATTCGTCCTGTTTTTTTAAATTAGAATTTGTTTTATAATCGTGAATTTCATATGCGCATTCCTTAGGAGACGCTAAACGATCAATTCTGACGTGAATTTTATAATTATCATCAAGATCAAGAAAATCCTGCGTTTCAAGACCAATAGTTTTAGTTTGATCAAAAGGATGATAATGCTTATAATAATCAGAAATCATCTTTTCTCCCATTAAACGATAATTATCTTCTGTGTACTGGTCTTTTACAATAAGAATTCCTTCAACCCAATGCTTTTTCCAAAGATCATTGTAAAAATTTAATAATTCCTTAAGTTCATTTAATTTCAAAAATTTAAGATCTTTGTACAATTTTTCTAGAGTCTGATGAACAAGATCACCCATGAACGTTTCAACAGTTCTAACAATGTCAGTTTCTACTTTATCTATGTAAGCATACTTATACTTTAAAGAACACTGCTCAAAAGTAGAAAGTCTCGAATGTGAATATGTTCCCATTGAGAATAAAAACCTGTTTGTATTAAAATACTTTACTCTTAAATGTACAGTGCTCAGAAACCAAGATTCTTAATAATTTCATCCTTATTAAATTCCTTCAAGTCCTTGTATTCTTGTCCTGTTCCTATAAACAAAACAGGTTTTTTAGTTATATAAGAAATACTAAGTGCAGCACCACCTTTTTCGTCAACATCTGCTTTGGAAAGAATTATACCGTCTATACCAATCAATTCATTATATTTTTTCGCTTGTTCAACACAATCATTTCCAGTAATTGACTCACCTACAAACAATTTGAAATCAGGCTTATTAACTCTGATTAATTTTTTTAACTCATTCATTAAATTATCATTAGAATGTAACCTTCCTGCAGTATCTATGATTACAACATCGAGATTTTTTGACTCTGCGTGACGTACGGCATCAAAAGCTACAGCAGCAGGATCAGAATTATAATCGTGCTTAATCATTTTTATGTCTAATTTATTTGCGTGTTCCTCTAATTGTTGAATTGCGGCTGCTCTAAATGTGTCTGCAGCGGCTAGAACAATAGAAAATCCATCATTCTTTAATTTACTGCAAAGTTTTGCAATAGTTGTGGTTTTTCCAGAACCATTAACTCCAATAACTGCAATAACATATGGCTTTTTCTTTTTTATTTCTGAAATTAAATCAACTGGAGGAACATCTAAGACTTCATTGAGCGACTTAACAAGAGAATCATGAATAATTTCTTGAGGATTTTTTCTAGAAATCTTATCTTTGGTCAATTCTTCTCTAAGATCGTCTTTGATCTTTTGAATAACTTCAACAGCAACATTATTTTCTAATAATGTTACTTCGAGATCCCAAAACAATTCTTCAAATTTTTCGTCTGATAAAGAAAACTTTGTGAATGAATCAGAAACTTTTTTGAAAATAGTTTCTTTTGGTTTTTCTGATTTGATTTCAGGTGATTTTTCTTGTTCTTTTTCTTTTGGCGACTCAGATTCTTTTTGAACTTCTTCTAATTCTTCGTGATCATCTTTTGATTCTTCTTTTTTACCAAAAATTTTCGAGAAAAAACCTTTTTTCTCTTCTTTTTGTTCCTTAATTTCAGGAACTTCAACTTCTTTTGAGATAAAATATTCCCATCCGGGTCGCCATGCTTTTTTTAATCTCCAATCTTCTGCAATTGCTTGCGCCCAAGTTTTTTCAGTTAATAAAACATCTAAAGCTAATTGAGGTGCTTGATGTGCAACTATTGCAACATGTTCTCCATAATGGTTTTCAAAAAGGTAATTTGTGAATTCTGCAAGTCTTTTCTTAACTTGTTTGTAACTTTCTCCATTTGGGAAAGGAGTTTCAACAAAATCCGTAAGTTTGTCTTTAAAATCCGCAGAAGAAGTCAGAGTATAATCTCCGTAATCAGCTTCTCTTAATCGCTTATCCTTAATAATTTTATACTCATTTTTGAAGCTTAATTCTGCTGAATCTACTGCTCGTTTTAGATCAGAACAAAAAACGACATCAAATTTTAAATCTTTTATTTTATTTGGAAGTTCCTTTGATTGCTGTACTCCTAATGTTGATAATTCTCCAGGTTTCCAACCAGTGGCTAAATCTTTTTCATTATCCTTGGTTGTACCGTGAACAAAGTAAGTTATTTTTACTCCATTAATTTTTTCTGATTCTTTTTGTGTGGCTTTATCCAGTTCAATGTTTTTCTTTTCTTCTTTTTTTATTTCTTCTTTAGAAACTTCAGATTTCTTCTCAACTTTTTGTTTTGTTTCTTTCACAGCCTTTGTTTTTTCAACTTTAGGAGTCTTTTTAACAGATTTGACTTCCTTTACTTCTTCAACAATTTCAGATTCTTCTTCAACCTGTTTAGAAAATTTTTTTACAACATCACTTAGTTTTTCCTTAAAAAACTTAAACATTTTCAACCCTGAAAGCCAGAATATAATTCTTCAAGCTTTTTTTGGACCTCAGTTTTACTATTCAAAATTTCAACTTCTTGTTTTTCAAGAAGCTTTAAAGTATCTGGAATAGATTTTTCAACAACAACGCCGTTGCCTACATTAACTTTTAATTTTTTGGCTGTAATAAGTTTAGCTTCTAAAAAAATTCCATTAGCAAGAGGTGCAAGAATTTCATCTCCTTCTTTCAATTTATCCAATGAAATAAGATCTTCTTTTAGTTTGTTTAAAATCGCTAAATTGTGTTCTAATTGATCCATTAATTCATGATAGTAATCAAGTTGTTGATTTAATTCAAGAAGCATTTGTTCTTCCTGTTTCATTCATCATCCTCCAAAAATCCTAATGCATCATCAGCGTTGGTAATTTCAGGACCTCCAGACATACTTCCAACAGCAAAACCATTTTTATTACAAACAAGGCCAGAACGAATATAAGGACTTCCCATGTTTACAGAACCGAGAGTAACCTCAACTTCGAATTTTGTCTCTATTAAAGCAATATCCTCATCAGTAGCATCATTAGTAAGCAATGCTTTTTTCTTATGTTCGTTAAGAACAACAAGACTTCCAAGAGTATTAATATCGGTTATTAGAGCTTTTTCACATGAAACATTTAATGCCTCTCCAATTTGTTTAATTTGTCCATCAGAAAACTCAGGATTAGCGAGCGTAACTTTTGAACCAACAAGAAGATTATTTCCTAGGCAAGTAAGTCTTGTATCCAACACTTCAAAATTAATGCCCAATTTCGTCAGATCATCTTTCTCATCATCAAAAATAATTCCCGGAACAAGAATCTTTGAGTTATTTCCAGCAACAAAAACTCCAACCATAGAAGTACCAGCTATAGTAACTCTGTGTATAGGAACTTTGAAAACTTCTGCTAATTCCTTATCAAACTTCTCAGGAACTTCTTTTCCCACTAAGACAAAATTGTCATTAGCGTAGATGTAAAGTCCAATACTACTTATTCCGTCAAAATTTATAACTGATGCGTGCATAACTGTTAGAACAAACTGACCCTATAAAAATCTTTTTAGTTTGCAACGTAATCTTTCTTTAATTTAGAAAGGTGAATAAAGATCTCTCCGAACGAGTTTTCTTGCTCTAAATCAATTTTTCTCTGAGTATCTAGGTAAAGAAGAGGAATAAATGTGGTTATCTTGTCAATTTTAGAATCAGTAGGAAGAAGTTGAGAAAACTTGACAACTTTAACTTTATCAAGAGTCATTTGAATTTTTTTGTATAAATCATTAATTACTAAAGTCATATCTTTTTCTTTTTTTGGAACTTTCATCTTTTCAGGAACTCTTGTGAATCTCTGAATAGTTTTTCTTTGTTCAACTTCAAGTGCTTTTTCAAGAGCATTAACTAAATCATAAACAGATACTTTTCTTTTTCTAGGTTGAGGAGTTCTAACTACAAGCGTTGGTTTTTCAAATTTAACAGGAACTTCAATTCCGTCAGGCATATTGTCAAGCATATCTAATAATTCTGTCTCAGAATTGCTACCATTGATTAAACTATCAAGCATTCCAATATCTTCTTTCAAAAGTTTGTCTGATTTAATTTTAAGAAAAAATGCTGCGGCAAGAATAATTTTTCCTGAAAGTCTAAAATCCATTTTTTGCATTTCTTTTAGTAAGTTAATAAATTTCTCAGCAAGAAGAGATACATCAACATCCCAAGGATTCATTTTTTCTGTTCTAATAAGATCATAAATGATGTCTTGCCAAGTTAGTTCATCTTTATCAAATAAAAGAGTAAAGATGTCATTACTTTGATTATTTCTTTCAAGAACATCTGCTGTCGTTGCTACCGAAACCATGAATCATAAATTGCTATACTGATATATAAATGTTAGCTTTAATGACGGCGAAACAATTGCTTACAATATGGAAAATATTTCTGTTTTAATACAAATATATTTTCAAGAACAACAAATATCTTAGGGTGTAATTAAAAAGAATGTATGGTGTAATTGAGAACAAAAAAGAAATAAAATGTAAATTATTATTGATCTTTGTATTTAATCCAATAAAGCATGACTGCACATCCTAAATCAGAAGAAGCACATGGTTCGAAATACTCTTCCGCGCCCCAGCTGATATATTCATCCAAATTGATATTGCAACGACCATATTGCACTTGAGGTGATTCATTACCGCCACTATACCAAATTGCTTCAACAGGATCATTATCTGCAGCTTCTTCACAAGCAGTCTGTCCTTCGTGCGTTTCTATAATTGCTGATTTTATGGTAGGTACAGATATTGCGTGTGCTTGTGTTGTAATAAAAATGCCTGTAATAAGCACTATTAATAATCCCAACAGCATAAATATTTTACTTTTCATTGTGTTGCCTCCGAGAATTTAATTCTAGGTCATTAATTAAGTGGAGATTATATAAATATTTCTGTTTAAACTATTGGATTGAATTATTATTTTTGGAATCTTTTGATGTTGTTACAAAAATAGAAAAGTGCCCCCGCCGGGATTCGAACCCGGGTCCCAGCCTCGAAAGGGCCGGATGATTGGCCGGACTACACCACAGGGGCGACTGGGTTTATTCTCTTTGAGAATTTTGATTCATTTATAAAGTTAAGTATGGGGATGGGCCCGGGGAGATTTGAACTCCCGACCACCGGCTCTCTTCGAGCCTTTCTCTGTGCGAAACGAGGTCATATAAGACCGGCGCTCCAACCAGGCTAAGCTACGGGCCCAAACTTAAACTTAGCCATGCGAAAGGCGGGAGTCGAACCCGCGTCACAGCCTTGGCAAGGCCATATACTAACCACTATACTACTTCCGCGCTCTCTTTCAAAGAATAATCAATTGTCTTTTAAAAGTTTCGAAAAAAATGATCAAGACAATCTAATAATAAATCTCCTCGTAACAATAGGTTGAGATTAAGGTAAATTTTATAAATAAAATGAGAATTTTAAAACCAACGCCTCTGTAGCTCAGCGGTAGAGCGCTACCTTGGTAAGGTAGAGGTCGCGAGTTCAATTCTCGCCAGAGGCTTTCTAAAGTCAAAAAAGGGTAATAAAAAAAGTGTCTAAATGTTTTTTCCTTTAGACAGTAGAGTTAGAACCAATGCAACTATCCAAATAATTCCGCTCACAATTGATAATGTTGCTGCGAGTGTACTTGCACCGAAAACAAAATATGCTACTATTGAAATAACTGTGTAGATGCTGAATGTAAATATTGCTTTAGTTTTTTTAATCATTTCATTACCTCTGATATTCTTTTGTACTGCTTATTTAAATATTTAATTATTTTAGAACATTGTTTATAGTTAATAACTAGAAATTCAAAAGGTTATTAAACTGAAAGTAAACTTTTAAAAAAGGAACTAATCTCCTTAGAGTTATGCGGGGGTAGCAAAGCCTGGTCAAATGCGCAGGACTTAAGCTTCACTTCATGAACGACACTCGTTTTTCGGAATGAGATATCCTGTCACTTAGTGTGTTCGAGGGTTCGAATCCCTTCCCCCGCACTCAAATTACTAAAATGGTAAAATCTCTTCCAATAATATCCTTGCCGGAACAAAATGATTCTAGAATAAAGAAAGCGACAAAGATTATAGAACAACAAAAAATAGCAATAGTTGAAAAAAGTCTTTCATTTGAAGAAGCAATTAAATCACTTAAACAAGGAAAACTACAAGGAATAGTTGCTGGAGCAACATGGCCTTCTTCAAAAACATTCAGTTTAGCGTTAAAAGAAATAGGTGTAAAAAAAGGACGATGGGCTTCAACTGTTTTTTTAATGAAAATAAAAAACAAAACTTATTTCTTCGCAGATTGCGCATTAAACATAGAACCGAACGAAGAACAGTTGGTGCAAATTGCAATAAATACAGCTGAATTTGTTAAGCAAATGAAATTTATTCCAAAGATTGCAATGTTATCATACTCTACAAAAGGGTCTTCAAATCATTCTTCTGCTATCAAAGTGAGAAATGCAACACAACTTGTAAAAAAGAAGTTAAAGGGAATTGTAGTAGAGGGAGAAATTCAATTTGACGCAGCAATATCAAAGACTATTGCTAAACAAAAAGGAGCGATATCAGAAGAATACAACGTGTTCATATTTCCAGATTTAAATTCAGGAAATATTGCATACAAACTTGTGGAAAGACTTGCTGGTGCGAAAGCAATTGGACCAATAACGCTTGGATTAAACAAACCTGTTAACGATTTAAGTAGAGGATGTTCTGCAGAAGATATAGTAGAAATTGCGAAACTAACTACAAAACAATAGTAAACCTTAAGAATTAAGACTTAGTTCTAGACTTATGCATGGATCGGACGCATTTAGAATAAAGTATAATGAAGAAAACATAAATGAAGTTGAAGAATTTCTTGATACTTCAATAGAAAAAAGAATATTTTTAATAAGTTCTGTAAGAGGAGCAGCTCCTGACGAAATTGCAAAAGTGATTAAATACATTGACTCAATAAAATCTAGAGGATTTCAAGTTTATTATCCTTCCAGACACACATTTCAAGATACTCCATCAGTATTAACTATTATGAATACAAACAAATATATCATAAAACATTCTGGAAAAATACACATATTCTACAATCCTGCGAGTGAAGGTAGTGTTGTTGATTTAGGAATGACTTTTGCAAACCAAAAAAAATTAACACTTGCAAATCCTGAAGTATTAAGAAACAAATTACTTGATTACATTTCCCTTTTTGTGAAAAAATATTCAAATCACACTTTGAAATATGGAGAATCTACTTTTGTTAACAAAATGCTTGAAGAAAAACAAAGACTTACTACACTAGATGAATACGTTGTAACTTGGAATGGACGTAATAAAGAAGATTTATTCAAATTAGGAATGGCCTTCGGATTTGATTTACCAATAGTCCTGGCAAATAAAAAAGACGTTGTGCAAACCGAAAAGAAAAGTCCGGAAAACTTCTTGCTTGAATTAGATGCCCGGTATTCTAGTAAGTAAGATGTTTGTTTTGAAAAACTATTAAAATAGAATAACTGTTCTTAGGGTATGGATGAAGATAAACCCTTAACACCTGAGCAAAAGAAATTTGTAAACTATTACCTTACAACTATTACTGTTGTTGGTGCAATTATTGGAGTATATTTGTGTCTGAATCCTGAGGTTATACATTCTTCTAAAAAAATAGACAACCAACATTCATTTGAATATATTAGGTTTATTTCTGATTTAAATAAAGATGGATTTCCAGAATTAGAAGTCAAGAATAAAAATAATTCAATAGACACATTAGTAAGTACAATTAAAAACAAAGAACTCTTGTACAAATAAATTAAATTCTATTAATTCCTGATTTGATTGCTGCAGATTTTACTGCGTTTGCAACAAGATCCGCTAAACCTTTTTCAAAAGGAGAAGGAATAATTTTGTCAACACTAACATCTTTGACTGCATCAGCAATTGCATGAGCTGCAGCAATTTTCATTTCTTCATTAATATCACTTGCTCTAACCGCTAACGCTCCTTTGAATACTCCTGGAAATGCAAGAACATTATTTATTTGATTAGGATAATCACTTCTACCTGTTGCAACAATAAATGCTCCTGCAGCATGAGCCTCTTCAGGCATAATTTCTGGGGTTGGATTTGCCATCGCGAAAATAATTGGATTTTTATTCATTGATTCAACCATTTCTTTTGTAACAAGACCAGGTGCACTAACTCCAATGAAAACATCAGCTCCTTTTAATATATCTGCAATAGATCCTTTTTCTTTGTCAAGATTAGTAATTTTTGCAACTTCATCTTTCATAGGATTCATGTTTTTTTCTCTACCTGAATAAATAGCTCCTTCCCTATCAACCATTATTATTCTCTTAACTCCTTGACTCAAAAGTAATTTAGTTATTGCAGTTCCTGCAGCACCAGCTCCTGAAAGAACTACTTTTATTGAATCAAAAGATTTACCTGCAAGTTTCAAAGAATTAATCAAACCGGCAAGAACAACAATTGCAGTGCCGTGCTGATCATCATGAAAAACAGGAATATTAAGTTCTTTTTTTAAACGTGTTTCAATCTCAAAACATCTTGGTGCAGAAATATCCTCTAAATTAATTCCTCCAAAACCAGGACTAATTAATTTAACAGTTTTAATTATATCTTCTACATCTTTAGAATCAATCGCAATTGGAAACGCATCAACTCCGCCGAATTCTTTGAACAGAAGAGCTTTACCTTCCATAACTGGAAGTCCCGCTTCAGGACCTATGTCTCCTAAACCTAAGACTGCTGTTCCGTCAGTAACTATTGCGATAGTATTTCCCTTAATTGTGTATTTGTAAACATCTTCTTTATTTTTTGCGATTAATCTACAAGGTTCGGCAACTCCAGGAGTGTAAGCAATTGATAAAGCATCTTTATCTTTAACTTGTATCTTAGAAATAACTTCTAGTTTTCCTTTTTTTTCTTTGTGCATTTCAACGGATAATTCTGAATAATTTTTCTTTTCCATGTTAAATTCAAAATTGTTAGTGTTTATCAAGTTATAAGCTTTTCTAAGAACATAAGAAAACTTTATAAATTTACAAAATGTCTGTCTTTATAGGGGTGTTTTTATGAGAATGGGATTTATTGGATTAGGTAGAATGGGTTTTCCTATGACCCAGAGATTGCTTCAACATAAAATTGAAGTAGTTGCATACAACAGATCACAAGATAAAGTAGCTGAAATAGAGAATTATGGTGCAATGCCCTCAAAAGATATTGACGAGCTAATTGCTAAATTGCCTGATCAAAAAATAATTTGGATTATGCTTCCTGCAGGAGAAGTAACCGACAATACAATAAAAGAACTTCTACCAAAATTAAAAAAAGAAGACATAATAATTGATGGAGCAAATGATTTTTATGAGAACGCAGAAAAACATGCAGAATGGTGTAAAAAATATGATGTTCATTTCTTTGATTGTGGAGTGTCTGGAGGAGTATTGGGTTTGGAGAACGGATACACTCTGATGATTGGTGGGCCAGAAATTGTGTTTGAAAAAATTGAACCGCTATGCAAAGCATTGGCGCCTGCAAATGGATATGGATATTTTGGTCCTACGGGAAGTGGACACTTTGTTAAGAGTGTTCATAATATTATTGAATACGTGTATTTGCAAGGACTTGCAGAAGGAGTTGAATTATTAAGTAAATTTAAACATCCAATACAATTAGACAAAGCAACAAAAGTTTGGGAACCTGCATCTGTTATTCGAAGTTTGTTATTAGAATTAACAACGCAAGCGCTACAAAGAAAAGATTTCAATGAAATAAGTACTGAAATAGGCAGTGTGACTACTGATGAACTGCAGTCAACTAAGGCTAGCGTGAAAGGATTTACTCCTGCATTTGATGTTGCAGTAAACATAAGGAAAGACAAAACATCTGAATTTTCTTTAGGAAAAAGAACTATTGCTGCAGTTAGACACGAATTCGGTGGACATAAAGTAACAAAAAAATAAGATGTTGTTTTTATGTTTAAGAAAAAATATAATAATTGGAAATATATGTAAAAAAGAGGATAAAATGATTATTTTAAAAGAAAGAAAGTTAAAAAGATTATTTGATATAGCTACAACACTTCTAGAACAGGAAATAGAATCAATTAGTCAACGAAAAGCCGTAGTTACTATTGGGGTTACTGGAGGAAGTGTAACAAAATTCTATGAGATAGTATCTAAATCAAAAAGCAAATGGAGTAATGTAGAGTTATTTTTATTGGATGAAAGAATAACGTCTTTTCAATCTATGAGAAATTATCCAAAAATAAAAAAATACTTTTCAAAAATAATGTCGTCCTCAAGGATACATGAAATTAGAGCTGATGGAAATCCATTTATTAATGCAGAAAAATATGACGATTTGCTAAAAACAAAGAACAAATATGGTTTTGATATAATAATTATAAGTGCAGGTGTTGAAGGTCATGTGGCTAGTGTGTTTCCAAGAAAAAATTATTTGAAAAAAGGATATATCTTTATAGAAGATTCTCCAAAAAAACCTAATCGAAGAATTACTGCAACAATGTCAATAATGAAGAGTGCTAAGGTTTGTTTTACATTTTTCTTAGGAGAAAAAAAGAAAGACTTATTAAAAGAGTTTCAAGAAGGATCCTTACAAGAAAAAGAGTTTCCTGTAAATTTTGTAAAACGCATAAAAAAATCATATGTATTTACTGATATAAAATAATAACTGATTAAAAATGAATGAACCTATTGAACAAAAAAAAGAAATAACCTTTGTACTATTTGGATCTACAGGAGATTTAGCTAAGAAGAAAATAATTCCTGCGTTAAATGAAATTGTTAAACACACAAAAATAAATTTGCTATGTATTGGAAGAAGGCCATTTAACGAAAAAGAATATAGAGAATATTTGGCTAAAGATAACGTATTTCTGAGTGAAGAAATTAAATTAAAATATGATGTAATAGACTTTCGAAAAGAAGGAGATGTGGAGAGTATTACTAAGAAATTAGATGATTTTGACAAACAAAAAACTGATTTAAGACTGTTTTATTTAGCAACGAGTAGCAAATATTTTAGTCAGATTGCAAAAGCTATAAGTGTTGAAAAACAGATTCCAATAAAAATCTTATTTGAGAAACCCTTCGGTACAAATTTAAAATCATTCAAAAAATTAAACTCAAGCTTGATTAAATATTTAACAGAAGAGGAAATATGTCGGGTGGATCATTATCTTGCAAAAGAAACAGTAAATAATGTTCTCTCTTTAAGATTGTCCAATCCTTTCTTCGAAAAAACATGGAACTCGAAATTCATTGAGGAAATAAGAGTGGATGTTCAAGAAAACTTTGGAGTTTTTGATAGACTAGAGTATTATGATGAAGCTGGAGCGATAAAAGACATGTTGCAAAATCATTTATTGCAAGTTGTATCATTTATTTTAATGAATCCTCCTGCTTCTGATGATATGCGTAAAATAAAAATTCAAAAGAAACATGCCATTTCTAAATTAAAGCATGTTCGCTCAACAATAGGACAATATGAAACATATGTGGCAGAATTAAAACAAAAAGGATTGCCTGAATCAAGAACTGAGACATATGTTGAGTCAGAATTCATATCCACAAATTCAAGATGGAAAGGAACAAAAATCCTTCTAAGAACAGGAAAGAACTTAAAAGAAAAAAAAGCATTTATACAATTAACTTATAAGAAAGACCCCTGTACGGTTTATTGTGATTCAACTACGCCGCCTAATAAATTAACGGTAAATATTCAACCAACGCAAAATGTTGATCTTGCTATGAATATGAGACTCAATGCAGATACAAATGAATATAGACACGTTTTACTGAACTTTTATCCATCTTGCGAGTTTAAAGCAAATACAAAAGAAAGCTACCAAACAATAATAGAAGAAAGCATGAAAAAAGAAAAAGCAATATTCTTGACGTCTGAAGAATTAGAAGAAGCATGGAAAATTACAGATAAATTAATAAATGACATAAAAAGTAATAAATTAGTAATTTATGCAACTGGGAGTGAAACAATAAATGAATCAACAAAATAAATTAATTTTGTATGATTTTCTTATTCTAATTCTTGCAACAATACTACTTCTGATAATTCGTCCTGATTACGCGTTCTTAGCAATATTTCTATCTATTCCTATATATTTGATTATTTCAAAAAGACAAAATCTTCTTCCAGTTTTTTTGATTGCAACCATACAAGCGGCTTTGTGGATGCTAGTTGGAAACAAACAATATGGGTACAATCAAGAAGTAATGATTCTTTTTGGACTTAATGTTTATCCATTCTTATTGTGGGCAACAGGATTATTCCTTGTGTATCTATGTGCAGTTCATGTAAGTAACTGGCTAAAGTTCAAAAGCTTCACAAAACAATTCATTGTATACATACTCGTGTTTTGGTTTAGTCTAATTACAATAGAAACATTATCTTATCACGTCTTTTTAATTAGAAATGCTGCAACAGGAATGTACCCTGGATTGCCAATTTGCGAATGTATACATGCTCCTGTTTGGATGCAAATAGTTTACTTAACAATGGGTCCAATTAACTTTGTAATTCAAAGATTGATAAAAAGATTATTTCTAAACAAGAGTAAACCACAAAAATTTAAAAAGTAGACTTGCTGTTTAATGAAAATGGAACTAAAACAAGTTATATTGGTAAGAAATGACTTAAAGATGCCGAAAGGAAAATTAGCGGCACAAGTAGCTCATGGTAGTGTGGAAGCAGTTATTAATAGCGATCCTAAGTTAGTTCAAAGATGGTTAAAAGAAGGAATGAAAAAAGTTGTATTAAAAGTTGACAGTCTTAACGAATTAAAAAAAATGTTGCAAGCTGCAAAAAATGAAGGATTAAAAGTTGGATGGATAAATGATGCAGGAAGAACATTTCTAGAACCAGGAACTGCAACAGTATTAGGAATAGGACCAGATGAAGAACAAAAAATTGATCGAGTAACTGGTCATCTTAAAATGCTATAATAACCTTTAAAAACAAGGAACGATTCTATTAAACAAAGATGGACAAAAAAATAATAGTTGGGGCCACCGAGTTTGTTACTATAAAAGGAGCGCATCATAAATCTTTAGTTCCTGCTAGAATTGATACGGGCGCAACAAGAAGTTCCATACATGCATTACTTGTAAAAGAATTAGACCTTGGCCCAATGCTGAGAACAAGAAGCGTAAAAAATGCAAATGGCACAGCTATTAGACCAATAATTAAAGTTAAAATTGAATTAAAAGACAAACTCATTGAAACAGAATTTACTGTTACAGACAGAAGCCATATGAGATACAAAGTTCTAATTGGACGAAATGTATTAAGTAAAGGATTTATGGTTGATCCATCAATAGATGTAGTAAGGAATAAAAAATGATAAATGCTGCAATAATAAGTCAAGGAAGTATAAGTTCAAAATGGACTCTGGATGCAATGAGAAAATACTTTGATGAAGTAGATGAAATAAATGTCATGGAATTAGAGATTAATATTTCTGGAAATACTGCTCAGATTTTGTATCAAGGAAAACCATTGAATGAATATAACTGTATATACGCTAAAGGATCATTTAGATATAGTCAAATTCTGAGAACTCTTACAACATTAAGATATGATTCGTGTTATATGGCTATAGAACCAAGTGCATTTACTGTTGCACACGATAAATTACTTACACAAGTTATGTTGCAACAGCATAGTATACCAATGCCTAGAACATATATTAGTTCAACAGTAAAAGCAGCAAAAGAAGTTCTATCAAATATGAATTATCCAATCATAATGAAATTCCCGCAAGGAACACAAGGAAAAGGAGTTATGTTTGCAGATTCCTTCGGATCAGCATCATCAATACTTGATGCATTAACTGCATTAAAACAATCATTCATAATACAAGAATACATAGAGACTGATGCAACAGACACTCGAGTGTTTGTTGTTGGAGATAAAGTTGTAGCTTCAATGATGAGAAAAGGCGCGCCTGATGAGAAAAGATCTAATTTTCACGCAGGAGGAACATGTGAAGCAATAGAATTAGATGAGAAAACGAAAGATATCGCAATAAAAGCAGCAAAAGCAACAGGTGCAGATATATGTGGAGTAGATATTCTTCAAAGTATTCGTGGACCATTAGTAATAGAGACTAATATAAGTCCTGGTTTGCAAGGAATTACTGCTGCAACCAAGGTAGATATTGCAGATAAAATAGCTAAGCATCTTTTTGAAAGAACAAAAGAAAGATATTCTAAAGATAGCGAAAAGAGAAAAAAAGAAGTAATGAATAATGTCAATAATGAAGGAAGTATAATTTCAACACTTGATTTCCGTGGAAATAGAATTCTTTTATCAGAAGTTGCAACAAAATTATCAAAATTAACACAAGATGACCAAGTTGAAATCAAAATAAAAACAGGAAACATAGAATTAAAAAGATTTAATATCAACTAATTCTAAGTTCAATAAGTATTTCTTTTTAGAAATTCCTGCGGAATAACCTCCTATGCTATTGGAGGATACAACTCGATGACAAGGAATAATTAAAGGTAGTTTGTTTTTACCGCAAGCATTTGCTACTGCTCGAATTGCTTTAGGATGATTAATATTTATAGCAAGGTTCTTGTAGGAAATTGTTTCTCCAAATTTTAAGCGTAGGATTTCTCGCCACACTTTTTGTTCAAAAGTAGTTCCTTCTAATTCAAAAGGCAGGGAAAAGCGTTTTCTCTTACCTAAAAAATATTCATCCAATTGGGTTATGACCTTTTTTGCACAATTATTAAAGTTATTAGATTTACTTCTTTCTTTGTGATTTGTAAACTGTAAAGATATTAATTTATTATCTTTACAATTTATTTTAATGGGTCCTATTGGAGAAATATACGTTGCACAAAAAGTACTGCTCATATTTATTTTTTTATAACTGTTTTTTCGCTTATTATTGCAGAGTTCCCAGAAGGATCATCGAGTGAAATAGTTAATGATTTAGAGCCCATTAATACTTTTGTTAATTTTTTAAGAATATTTTTAGCTTTCTTTCTATCGGATTCATCCTCTGCAGTATCTCTAACAATTTCTATTTGCTTCTTCATCCTATTTATTATTCCTTCAATGTTGGTAACGTAACCATTGCTTGCAGGACCAGGTTCAATACTTCCTACGTGAGAAATCTTAACAGTGGCATTTGATGATTTTATTACTCTAACCTTTAGATCTTCTTCTGAAGTAACTTCAAAAGAACACTTTATAGGAGTCTTGTCTTCCTCAGCTTCAACATCTGCTTTATGATAATTGCACTCTTCATTTTCACAATCCATAGAGAAAATAATTAACTTTCCAAAGTAGGGAACTTCTCTCTCAGATTGTCTAAGTGTTAAGGTTTTTTTATTACAGAAAGGACAAAATTCTCCTTCTATTTCTTCTAACTGATAATCATCATTACTCATACTTAAATAACTACAACTTTATTTAAAAACTTTGTTGTACACAAAAATAGAATTAAAATATAAAAGTTTAAACAAAATAAAAAAATTAATCTTCTAATTGAGAATTATCTGTTGAAGAAGATTTATAGATTTCAGCAAAACTTGGAACAACAACAATGTAATCCTCACCGAAACCAGCAATGTCTCCATTAATTGCTTCGATAGTCTTTTTTAATTTGTTTATTGCTCTTTTTAACTCAATCATATCCTTTTCTCTCAAAGGACTAATGTTAAGCAAACAAATTGTGTTTCCTTCTCTCAGAGTTTCAAGAACATTCTTGATATCTGAAAAATCTTCCATAACAAAAGGTCTTACGATTACTTTCGAAGAGGTTCCCCTTTGCATATCTGTACTTAATTCAACGTATTCGTTTTCAGCTTCCAACGAATCATCGTCATCATACGTCGATTTTTTGAATTTCTTTAAAGAAAAGAATCCTGCCATAATTTTCCCTCCAAATAATTTGTTTCCTCTAATTTTAACTTGAATATATCTGTTCTCATGATTGGAGTCGACATATATAAACCTTTCGTTTTACGTCTTTAATTCTTAAAATTCGAAATTTCTTTTTAAAGTGCTTTAGACATATAAGGTCCTTCTAAGTTGTATCCAATATTTTTATAATACTGTCTTACGCCGATGCCCGAAATGACCAACATCTTAGTTTTATTATTTGTTCTAGCTATTTCTTCTGCCTTTGTCATTAACAACCTTCCAAAGCCTCTATGTTGAACCATTCCATCATCTTCTCCAATTGCAACAGCCTTACCATAAACGTGTAGTTCCCTTATCATCGCGGTTTCGTTAGTAAATTCTTCGCGTAAAGCTTCTGATGGGAATCTTAATCTTACAAAACCCACAAGTTTATCTGCTGAATCTTTTAAGCTAATGAAAAATTCTTTACCCTTACTTGCGTCATATTCAATTATTTCAAAATCAACAGGATCTTTTATCTTTTCAGCCTTTATTTCTCTTGAACGAATATCTTGTTGCTTATACTTTTTTAGATTCATATCAGAATCAACAAGCTGTCTTAAGTTATTTTTTGTAATTCCTTCAAATGAATACTTCGTAGGAATATCCCTTTGTACACGCATAATTCTACAATACCGTGGAACAAAATTAATCATCTCAGAAAGAATATCGGCAGCTTCTTCAGTAGAAAGAGGCTTAAATTTACCTTGTTTGTAATCAAGATAGAGCTTAGTTCCAGGCATAACCATCGTTGGATAAACCTTAAGCATATCAGGCCTATAATCAGGATTAGCAAACAATTCTTCAAAACACCAAATATCCTTTTCTTTCGTAACTCCGGGTAATCCTGGCATCATATGAAAATTTAATTTAAAACCAAGATCTCGAAGAATTCTAACACTATCAATAGTGTCTTTTAAAGTATGACCTCTGTGAGTCTCTTTCAAAACCTCTTCATATAAAGTCTGAACTCCCAACTCAACCCTTGTACAACCAAGTTTAAGCATTTCGTCACCATGAGTTAACAAACCCCAATCAGGCTTCGTTTCAATAGTCATACCAATACATCTAATCTTAGCAAGCTCATTTGTGGTTTGAGCTTCGATAAGAGGTTTGCAATTTGTTTCTTTTAACTTCAATAATTTAGAATGAATATGTTTCGTTCTATCTTTATCGTTTATATCTCCAGGCAATTCAAAAAACTCTTTGAACTTATCAATATCAAGATCTTCTAATCCTTCATTTTTATTTCTGTAAAACAAAACGGAAAAATCATTCATGGCTTGAAGTGCATCTCGCACAAAAGTCTCTTGATATTCTTGAGAAAAGCTAGGAAATGTTCCGCCCATAATAATTAATTCAACTTTATCAGGATTCTGACCTATGGCGATGTATTGTTCTAATCTATTCATAACTTGTAAATAAGCATCATAATTATTTCTAATTCCCCTCATCGTAGAAGGCTCATGCCCAGTATACGATTGAGGAACATCTCCAAAGAAACTTGAAGGGCCACCAGGACAATAAGTACATTTACCATGAGGACACTTAAACGGAGCAGTCATAATTGCAATTACCGCAACACCAGAACTTGTTCTAACAGGTTTTGTCTCCAGATAATGTCTTAAAAAAGTAAGATCTTCTTCCTTCGCATTCAAAAGAACCTCAATATCCGTAGGAATCTTTTTCATCTTAAGCTTCCTACAAAGAACAACTTTATGTTTAGCAACATCGTCCTTAGAAGGCTTATTATCTTTAACAAACTGAACAAGTTCCTCAAAAAAATTCTTCTCAATAAGAGTTCTATTTTCTAATTCTCTTGCTTCTAATTCTGCAACTTCAACATCATGATCATGAACCATAGTTCTCGGAAGTCATTTTCTTTTAAATAAATATTGGCTGAATTCTATTAGTAAAGCAACATTTATATAGAAATTAACTTGAATTAAGTAAAAGATGACACAACCAACAGAAGAAGAACTAAAAAATATGACTCCTGAACAGTTTGCAGAAATACAAAAACAAAACTGTATCTTTTGTAAAATAATTTCTGGACAAATTCCCTCAAAAAAAGTCTATGAAGACTCCGATTTCTTTGCAATACTGGATATAAATCCCGCAACAGAGGGACATACTTTACTTATGCCGAAGAAACACATCCAAATAATGCCTCAAATGGATCAAGAATTAGTTGGAAAAATGGCTGAAGTCTCAAAAAAAATATCCGCAAAATTACTAAAAGCATTTTCAGTTTCGGGAACATCTGTATTTATTGCAAACGGCGCTATTGCCGGACAAAAATCCCCTCATTTTATTGTTCATATTATTCCAAGAAAAGACAACGATGACATAAAATTAAATCCTTCTTTACTTGCTGTTGATGAAACAAAATTCAAGTTATTAAAATCTCAAATAATGAAGTCAATGGGGCTAGTAACAGAATCTAAACCAGTTGCTAAAAAAGAAAAGCCTACTGCGAAAGAAGTATCAAAAGAAGATCTAGATAAAATATCAAAACTATTCACATAAAAAAATGGAAACCGAACTTATAACACAAGATGAAGATATAATGGTCTTAGTGCCTAGAAAAGCAATAGTTCCAGGACAAATCATAATTGCACCAATCCAAGACATCGTCGTATTGGAACAAGTTCCAGATACTTTATTACAAAAAATGATGCAAATCGCAAACAAAATGTCCTCTCTGTTGTTTGAAACACTCAAATGTCACGGAACAAACATACTAATACAAAATGGCGTATCCGCAGGACAAATAAACAAATTCTCAATAAACATAATTCCCCGATTTGAAAATGACAACGTAGTATTAGAATGGGAACCAAAACAAGTAAAACCAGAACAATTAGATTCCGCAAGCATGAGTATTTCTTTAGTTGATAAAAAAGAAGATGAAGCAAAATTTACACAACAACAAAAAGCGAAAGCAGAAACGAAAAAAGTAGAAACAATAACAGACAAGACTGAAGTCAAAGACAAAGAAAACTATTTAACCAAATCTTTGAATAGATTGCCGTAAACACGAAGAATATTGTTCTGGATGATAAATATTTTTCAAATTTGTGTTATTAAATAATAATTCTGTATTTGTTCATCTCATTTTATACTTGTCCACCACTTTGTGTTTTTCTAATAAATATTTTCTAACTTTTTGTCTGCCCCAATGACCTTTAATTCCTTTTCTTCTTATGGTTATATGACTGGCATTTATTATTAATCTAAATTTATCATTTTTGTTAGGGGATCTCTTTTTTAGTTTTTTAAACTTGGCGAGTAATTTTTCATATTTTTTGTCTGCTTTAATCTTAACTTTTTTAGATAACTTAAGTTTAGGTTTAACAAGAATTCTATAAATTAATTTTAGTATAAAATATACTATTATAATAAACACCGCTATTAAGAAAGGATTTTGAAGATAGGACATAGAGATAGTTTAATATTTCTATTATATAATAGTTATGTTATTTATATAAAAACTTTTCATTAATTATTTTTGTAATCAAATTGTTGTTACACTTTTTTTAAATCAATTCTTCGAATTCAGAGCTTTAACGTTCTCTTCTCCTCAAATTCAATACTAACGGACGAGTTTAACAGCGATTATGCTCAATTGAGGATTTGTCTATCATCTAAATTGGGTGGTAAGAAAACGATACATTTAAATACAGATTAATCACTACATAGTAGTATGAAAAAGTTCACAAAGGATGAAATTGAAGGAGCAAGAACATATTTCAAAAATCAGGGATTTCAAGAAATGGATGTAAGTCTCGGAAGCTGGAAATTTAGTTATTTTGTTGTTCCTCAATCTCTAGAACCAAATTTAAATAATTTTGTGCTTCGATTAACAGGAGAATCTAATGAAGGTTATGTACTCGGAATTTCTGATAGTGTTGAAGAAAGATTCAGACAATACGCTGTTGCTCACGAATTTATTGAATTTACAGAAATTGGAATAGATTCACCGAATAGATGTGTTAGAGCCTTAGAGGAAGAATTGAATTTAGTTCCAAAGGATATTAAACCTGCTTATGTAAAAATGAGAAGAGACTTTTTTAGAGATTTAATTTCTTATTGTTCAGAACAACCACAATTTTATACACCTAATGATTTAGCTCAATTCAAAAATAATTTGGAAAGATTAGAAGAACTTGTTAAATAGTTTCTTATCGCCCTTGATTTTTTCTTTTATGGCACTTCGTGCTCGATGAACGACAAATCCTCAACTCGAGATTTTTGCCTTCGGCATCGTTGCATTAAAAATCAATTCAAACGGAGAGTTTAACAACGATTATGTGCAATATTACTTAGGCAGTGAAAATAAATAAAGCTTATATATTTAAACTATCTTTTTCAGTCTATGAATGCAAAGCATAAAATTATTCCTGAACTAATTGCTCCTTGTGGAATGAATTGCGGAATTTGTTCGGGATATTTTAGAGAAAAAAATAAATGTCTTGGGTGTAGAGGAATTGATGAAAATAAACCTGATGGTTGTAGAAAATGCATAATAAAAAGTTGTCAAGTTCTCAAAAATAATAAAATGCTTTTTTGTTCGGATAAGTGTGAAAAATTTCCTTGTGCAAGATTAAAAGATCTTGATAAAAGATATAGAACAAAGTATGGGATGAGTATGTTAGAGAATCTTGAGAATATTAAAAAAGTTGGGATTAAAAAATTTGTTAAATTCGAACAAAAAAGATGGAAGTGTTCAAAATGTGGAGAATTGCTTTGTGTTCATAGAGATTCTTGTTTAAATTGTGGCGAAAAAAGATAGTATATCTCGCTGTCTTGAGTTATACTGTCGCTCCATTTCATTTCGAGATTTTTTCTTGTAGAAAAAGCGTATAACGGGGCTTATATGAAATATTACTCGGCAAACAATCTACTTTATGTCTAATCTAATATTTACATATGGGTGTGAAAAATATACACGTACATCCGCACCAGTTTCCATGAGTTCAATCATCTCATCATCTGGTCGTATTATTAGTTTAAAGCCCGGAAGATTCAAATGTTTTTTCTTAAATTTTTCATAGTTATCAACATTAAAATCAGCGTCGCCTCTTTCGAGTCTCGTTTTATCTGGCTTTCTCACCTTTAGAATCTTGAGTGGACCTGAAATGGTCTCAATCGGTTCAATCTTATAATCATAACCAGATTGTGTATTATTTATTGGAGTGCCAATAAGATTTACAAGTTTGCTGAATTTCTCATATTCTTGGTCATTCTGACAGAAGATGGCAGCATAACTGACTGGTGCGTCTTTTTGATTAGTGTATTTATCTTTCAGAAATCTAGCATTTTTCACAACATATTTTATTAAATTTTTGAACTCTTCAAGATTCATATTTAGGATATATCATGTCAAACTTATATTTTTTCTGGTTGTTTGCCTCGGTCATACTCGAAAATCGCATATATTCTGTTTATGTAAATTTAAATTATTATGACTTTCGCTTTTTTTTCTGACTGAAAAAAAGTATAACAAAGATTATGTGTAATTCAGAATTAATTTTTTAGTGATACTAAGGAACTTGGACTTTCAATAAGAAGTTTTATTAACATTTAATTATTATCAAATATTATGGAATTCAAATTATTAGATAAAGATTTTAAGATTCCCGTTTTGGGACTTGGAACTTGGGGAATGGGTGGTTTTATGGAAACCGATTCATCAAGTGATGAAGAATCTATACGAGCCATTAAAGACGCAATTAATATAGGATATACTCATATAGATACAGCAGAGGTATATGGTGCAGGTCACACAGAAGAGTTAATCGGAAAAGCAATTAAAGATTTAGATAGATCAAAATTAATTATTACTAGTAAAGTTTTCAAGACCAATCTAAAATATGACGATGTTATTACTTCTTGTAAAAAAAGTTTAGAAAAATTACAAACTAATTATATAGACTTGTATTTAATTCATGCTCCAAATCCAAAAATATCTTTAGAAGAAACTATGAAAGCAATGGATTATTTAATAGAACAAAAATTAGTTAGATTTATTGGAGTGAGTAATTTCTCTGTAAATGAAATGAAAGAAGCTCAAAGATATTCTAAGAATAAGATAATTGCCAATCAAATACCATATAATTTGGCTACAAGAAATAATGATTATAAAGGAAACTGTACTAACATGGAATCTGAAATAATTCCTTACTGTCAAGAGAACGATATAATTATAATTGCCTGTAGGCCGATTGAGAGAGGTTTACTATTAGAACCCAATCCAGTTCTTGATGAATTATCAAAAAAGTATAATAAAACTAAAGCACAAATAGCTATTAATTGGCTAATTTCTAAAAAAGGCATTATCACAATTCCTAAATCCACAAATATTGAACACCTAAAAGAAAATCTGTGTTCTGTCGGATGGAATCTTAGTATAGAAGATATAAAACTTCTTGATGAAACCAAATTTGAAAATCCAAGTTCTTGATGGTGTTTTTCGAAGACACATCTGTGCTTGACAAAAATTAATTCTGAACTCACTCTGTTACGCTTCGTGCCACGCCTTGCAGGCTCTCGGCATAAATGCCTCGCACGACTTAACAGGAATTATGTGCAATATTACTCGTTCCGCCCCGATAAGTTTTTAATATAATTGCTTCTTCTATAATATTATGAAAACAGCTTATGTATTTGGACCAATTCATTTGTTTGGCCAGGATTACCTTCCAGTCTATAAACATTTGATGAGTCTTTGTAAAAAATATTTTGATAAAGTCATTGGTACATATCCTGATTTTTGGGACTCGAAAGAAACACCAAGAGAATTCTATGATAGAACTTATGATGTCATTACTAAGTGTGATTTGTTTATAGGAGAAGTTTCGAGTCCTTCAATGGGTGTAGGAATGGAGTTCCAAATGGCTCAAGAACACAATATTCCTTGCATTGCACTCTGCAAAAAAGATGTAGAACCATCAATCATGATCACAGGAATTCCATGCACAAAAAAAGTCATTTTCTACAAAGACCTCGATGATTTGTCCAAACAATTAGAAGAAGCAATAAAAGAATTCATTTAGGGGCGAACGAGTAATACTTCCTCGCTTACGCTCGGACTTTTGCTTCGCAAAAGGCACATAACAGCGATTAAATGAAATAAATTTTGGCGTGCTACAAAGAATAACATTTATATAGTAATTTTATTTTTTAAACTAATAAATATGGCTTTATCTAAAAAAGAGGAACAAATATTGAAATCTATAGTTGTTGCTTCTGAAAACGATCCCGACAAACCAGAATTTCCTCCTGATGCTCCAAAGTTTCCTGCTACCCCAACATTCAAAATAGAAGTACCTGGGTTTTCAAATGTATGGTTCAAAGACGAAAGTAAAAATCTAACTGGAACTCACAAGGATAGAATGGCTTGGGAAATGGTCGTGACTTACAAAGAGTTTTTATTTTCTAAAAAAGATGGAAGAATTAAAAAACTTCCCATTTTATCCATTCTTAGTTCTGGATCGGCTGCACTTGCCATACAAACACAATTAAAAAAATATGATTTACCAAACCTGCGTGTTTTAATGGATTCCTCAACTAATCCGAAGATTGTAAGTAGTTTAGAAAAAATTGGATGTAATGTTTTTTTGGAAAATCTAGGTAGAAAAATATTTACTTGGGAAGATATTTTAAAGCTTACAAATAATGAAGATGGCCTTGATATCACTTCAAATGAAGCCTAT
>Ga0210057_1001987_pt1 | contig 30114 bp, 29 predicted proteins | sample CryGeyCG2114_010_2_FD_183968 | JGI IMG/M metagenome (GOLD analysis project Ga0210057, IMG submission 183968) | Groundwater microbial communities from aquifer - Crystal Geyser CG10_big_fil_rev_8/21/14_0.10 (SPAdes) (version 2) | ecosystem: Environmental > Aquatic > Deep subsurface > Groundwater ...
CTTGAGAGTTCATCAAAAATCCCCCATCTCCACAAATTGCGATAACTTTTTTTTCCGGAAAAATAATTTTAGCAGCCATTGCCGAGGGTAATCCGGCACCCATCGAAGCCAAGGCATTATCTAAAAGTAAGGTGTTCTGTTTTAAGGTATGGTAGTTTCGTGCAAACCATATTTTGTACATGCCATTATCCAATGTAACTATATCATCCTCTTTCATATTTTGTCGTATTACTTTTACTATTTGCTGGGGCGCATATGGAAAACGTTCTTTCTTTGTAATTGATTGAAAGTGGGCATTTAAATATTTTTGCATTTTATAAAAATAGGAAAAGTCCCAGTCAGATTCTTTTTTAATAAAAGTTCCTATTTGTTTAATTGTATTTGCTATGTCACCAACTACTTCAAGCTGGGGAAAATAGATCTGATCAACTATCGCAGGGAAAAAATTGATGTGAATTACTTTTCTTTTATCGTTTGTTTCCATAATAAATGGAGGTTTTTCGATGGTGTCGTGGCCGACATTGATGATCAGGTCCGCCTTATTTATAGCGCAATGAATATAGTCGTTTTCTGATAACGCAGCTGTTCCTAAATATTGTAAGTGTTTTTCCGTTACTACCCCTTTACCCATTTGGGTAGTAAAGAATGGGATGCCGGTCTTTTCAATAAGCTCTGTCAAAACCCGCGATGTTCTTTTACGATTTGCACCAGCACCGATCAAGAAAAGTGGATGTTTTGATTTTTCTATTAGTTCAATGGCTTTTTTTATAGCTTTTTCTTCTGCCACCGGTCGCCTGGTATGATAATTTATTATCGGAGTTCCTGTCACGATCTCATCTGCAACATCTTCTGGTAATTCCAAATGAACAGCCCCGGGCCTTTCAACCTTAGCCAACCGAAAAGCTTCTCGAACCAGAGTAGGTATCATCTCGCCATTAATTATCTGCTTTGATGATTTAGTTATGGGTTTGAACATTTCAACGGTATTAATGATCTGGAAGTTGCCTTGTTTGCTTTTTTTTATCGGTTTTTGGCCGGTAATAAATAAAGCCGGCATACCGCCAAGTTGTGCATATGCAGCACTTGTCACCAAATTAGTCGCCCCCGGCCCTAAAGTAGACAAGCAAACTCCAGGGATCCCCGTTAGCCTCCCGATGGTTGCCGCCATAAATCCTGCCGCTTGTTCATGACGGGTCACAATGAATTTTATTGAAGATTCCTTTATCGCCTGAAGTAGTCTTAGATTTTCCTCTCCTGGAACACCAAAAATATACTTTATTCCTTCACTTTCCAAACATTTGATAAATAATTCTGCACTGTTCATTGGACAACTATATTAGTATCTTTTATGTTTAATTTCAATTGAAAAACAGCGCCCAGTTATAAGATAACTCAAGGCGCTGCAAAATTAATATTTTATTTATCTGTTGGAGGTTGTTGTTGCCCTATTTGGATTGGATTAAGTTGAACGTTTTGAGCTGTTACTGATCCGTCAGTATTTTCTGATCCAAAAACTGAAACCTTTTCGCCAATTTTAAGTTCCGACTTATTAACGGTCTCGGTTTTATTGATCTGGGTCTTATCATTGATCAAAATGATCTTACTGCTGTTATCTTGCAATTTGACTGTAATTGATTTGTTGTCTGCTGAAATTATTTCCCCAGCAACTGGTCTAAACCCTCCTCGAGGCGTCCCTGTTCCCACTTTTCCATTTCTAACCGTTCCATCACCTAGTTGTCCAGAAAAATTTCCTCTCTGACTCTGTTGATATTTTATACCACCGTAAAATCCTACACCGGTAAAGACTACTATTAATAATGTTGTTATTAAAGAATTGTCTTTCATTTTTATATATTCACCTCCTTGAAAAAAATTTCAATTTATATTAATGTCATTCCCGCGTTTACCCTGAGTTAATCGAAGGGGAGGCGGGAATCCAGACGTTCCTGGATCCCCGTCTCTGCCTGCGCAGACAGGTTCACGGGGATGACAATGTTGGTAATTTTATTCATATCTTAATGCTTCGATCGGTTGTAGGTTTGCAGCTTTCCTTGCCGGATACAATCCAAAAACTATACCAATAAGGCTGGAAACACCTATTGCTAATGCTATTGAAGATATAGAAATAACATAAGATAGATTCATGATCTTTGATATTACAAATGAAGCGGTCAATCCAAATATCATTCCAAATATCCCTCCTATAAAAGTCAATAAGATTGATTCTATTAAAAACTGAGTGATGATCGTCTTCTTTTTGGCTCCTAATGCCTTGCGAAGTCCAATCTCACGAGTACGTTCAGTTACCGTTACCAACATTATGTTCATAATTCCAATACCACCGACCAAAAGGGAAATTGCGGCAATGCCTCCAAGTAAAGCTGTTAATGTTCCGGTCACCTGTGAGACAGTGCTTAGAAGATCGCTTTGAGACATGATGGTAAAATCTGCTTCCTCCGGACTGGTTAATTTATGTTCACTAAGTAGTAGATAGCCTATCTCGTCTTGAGCTTGGACCATTATTTCTTTGGATTTCGCCTCAATTGAAATACTGGTCAAATTTGTTTTCCCAAAAATTTGTTTTTGAGCAGTGGTCAGTGGGACATATATCATGTCATCTGGATTATTAAAACCTGACCCTCCTTTTGAAACTGTTACACCGATAACTTTTAGTGTCTGATTTCCGGCTTTTATCGTTTTTCCAATTGGATCAATTTCACCAAAGAGATCTGTTGCTGTTGTTGGACCTAAGACAGCTACTTTGCTAATTGAACTATTATCTCTTTCCGTTATAAATACACCTTTTGACATTGTTATTTTTTTGATATCTGCATATTGCGGATAAACTCCTATGATAGAAACATTGGTATTATTTCTTCCGGCAATTACTTGAGAACGACTGGAATATTCTGGTGATATTTTACTAATCAAAGTTGTACTAAGTTTTTCTTCTATTTTTTTTGCATCAGATAAAGTAAGACTAGTACTTCCGCCTTGTGCACCCATAATGCCACCACTGCTCTGTCTTGCCGGGCTCACTGTAAGTAAATTTGATCCCAGCGACTGAATTTGATCTTCAATAGATTTTTGACTTCCCTGTCCTAAGGAAATAAGGGTAATAACACTTCCAATACCAATAATTATTCCAAGAATGGCCAATCCCGTTCTCATTTTATTTAATGTTAGAGTTTGAAAGCCTTCAATAATAGTTTCAATAATATCTTGCATAAAATTTAGTGTTTAATTTTTTCATCCTTCTCAATTTTCCCGTCCCTAATATGGATTATCCGTTTTGCGTGTTTGGCAATATCTGGTTCATGGGTGATCATTACGATGGTATGACCTTGATTGTTTAATTTTTCAAAAATACTCATTATTTCTTCTGCTTGAGCGCTGGCAATATTTCCTGTTGGCTCATCAGCAAGTAAAATTGCAGGATTCATAACCAATGCTCTAGCTATTGCAACTCTTTGTTGTTGTCCACCTGAAAGTTGGTTAGTTGTGTGTAAAAGTCTATTACCTAGGCCGACCATCTCTAAATATTTTTTTGCTGTCTCTAGTTTTTTTTCTTTTTCTATTCCGGCATAGCTCATTGGAAGCATGACATTTTGCATTGTCGTTGTTCTGGGTAAAAGATTATATGATTGAAAAACGAAACCAATTTTTCTATTTCTAATATCAGCTAATTGGTCTTCATCTAATTTTGATACGTTTTCTCCGCTTAAAATATATTGACCGCTTGTTGGTTGATCAAGGGCACCCAGAATATGCATGAGGGTTGATTTTCCGGATCCTGATGGACCCATGATCGCCACGTATTCACCCTTATCTATTTGGAAGGAAACATTGTCTAAGGCGATCGTTTTAACTTCTCCAATACTATATATCTTTGAAAGTTTTGATACTTTTATCATATTATCTCCCCTGAATTCTGACATTTCCCCCTTGTCCACCGCCAAAGCTCCCAAATACAGATTTAGTCTGTTGTGTAGTTGTGCTGGTAGTTTGAGTTGTGGAAGTTATAACTATATCACCTTCACCTAAACCTGAGATTATCTCTGTTTGACTATCCGAAGCCAATCCAATTTCAACAATTTGATCAATAGGCTTTCCATTCTTCATTATCTGAACATAATTTGCTCCATCACTATTTATTTTTACTGCTGATGAAGATACTAATAGAACGTTATCTTTCGTGTTGGTGATAATATTTGCCGAAACACCCATATTGGGTAAAATCGTATTTGAATTAGTGTCTAAAAGAATTACCGTTGGATAATTTGTTACTCCAGATGAAACTGAGCCAACCATATCAATGGAAATAACCTTACCGGTAAAAGTTTTGTCAGAAAACGCATCAAAAGTAATTGTTGCCTTATCATCTATTTTTATTTTCGGAACATCGATTTCAGTCAGATTAATTGATAGTGTTGGGAGTGCGCTTGTTTTTATATTGGCAATTTTATTAGTGGTAGCCGAAGTATTACTACTTGACTGTGAATTGATGACTGTTCCTATTTGAAGAGAAAGACCAGAAACCGTTCCAGAGATCGGCGCATAAATAATTGGTGAGGCTTGTTGATAAGCGTACCAAGCGGTATTAAGTGAGGTTTGAGATTGTTCAATCGCTTTTTGCTGAGCTTTATATTTTGCCTCGGACGCAAGCCAATTATCCTCTGAAACTTTATAATCTGTTTGAGATTCTCTTTCTGGCGTATTTGGGGTTCCGTCACTATTTTCGTATAAACTATTTGTTGACAAGTCAAAGTGACTTTGCCACTTCGTAAACAGATCGGACTGGACAGTATATAAATTATCCTTAGCGGTCTGAAGCGAGTTCTTTGCTGATTGATACGACGCCCATGCCTGAGATGATTTTTGTTGACCTTCCAGATCAAGCTCTAACTCAGCGATCTTATCCCCTATTTTGACCACATCTCCGTCTTTAACGTATATATTTTTAACAACTCCTGTCGCCGAGGTTGTGATATTGCTACTATTGGTTGAGGCGACTGATCCAGAACCTGTAACTGCAACTATAAGATTTCCTTTAGAAACTTCTTCTGTTTGGTAGGAAATTTGATTTTTATTATTAAAAAATAATTTTGAAATTGAAAAATATCCAACTATTAAAATAACCGTCAATAAAATAATTTTTTTTATCAACGACAATTTTTTGATCTGTTGAAAGAATGTTGAAATTTTTCCAATAATTTTTTGCATGAATTGAATTTTAAATTATAAATCTGAAAATTAACTGTAATTAGGTAAATAAACCGTTACTGTTGTTCCTTTATTTATTTTACTTGTAATTTCAATTGTTCCTTTATGTTGATCAACTATCTTTTTTGCAATTGATAAACCCAAACCATAACCATTAATTCCTTTTTTTGATCTTGCTTTGTCAGACCTATAAAACCTATTAAAAAGATGTGGAATATCTTTTTCATCTATACCTATCCCTTTATCAGAGATTGAAACAATAATAGAGTTTTTTATTTTTTTTGATTTAATGGAAATAGTTGACCCTTCCTTACTATATTTGATAGCATTGTCCAAAAGGATTACAAAGAGATCTACTAAACCATACTTATCCCCGCCAAGAAGACCGTCGACAATTAAACTTTTTATCGTAATATTTCTATTTTTTGCTAAAGCTTCAATAGTTTGTAAAGATTCGTTGATAATCTGCTTTAAAGAGTTTTTTTCAAAGTGATTGTTTATCTTAGGTTTTTCATACTGAGCAAGTTGTAGTAAAGAATCTGAAAGTTTTTGTAGATCATTGACATCTTCAACGCTTTCATTCATTACTTTTTTGGCTTCAATAATGGTGAGATCTTTATCTCGCAGATTAACTTCAAGAGAACTTTTTAAGGCTGTTAAAGGAGTTCTGAATTCATGAGAAGCATCGGAGATAAATCGGTTTTGCTCTTCTACCATCTCTTGAATTGGACGTAAGGTTTTTCCGGCTAAAAAATATGAAAGACTACCTACGATAAAGAATATTCCGCTGTTGATAATTACCAGAATAAGGGCCAACCTATTTTTCATTTCTTCAACCAAGTCCGGATCCACAAAACGAATCTCCGGAGGCTTTGGAAAATAATTATTCTCCTGAAACCTTCGCTCTATCCTCAACCTTTGATTTTGAGAAAATCGGTCAATTTCACCAGTTATCCCTTTATAGATAATCAGACTGAAAGATATACTAATGAATATTAATATCAATAGATACCAAGCGGTTAATTTTAATCGAGCATTTTTAAACATATTTTTATTTCTCCCCAATTTTATATCCAAATCCTCTTACGGTATGAATCAAAGGTTTTCTAGTTTTAAAAGGTTTCTCAATTTTATTCCTTAAATTTTTTATATAAACTTCAATTGTATTTGGAAGAATATCGGCATCATAATCCCAAACATGTGAAATGATTTGATCCTTGGTAATGATGGTGTTTTTATTAGTGATCAGGTATTCAAGAAGTGAAAATTCTTTGCTGGAAAGTTTTATTTCTGCATCGTCTCTTTTTACTGAATAAAGTTTCTTATTTAATATCAAGCCCCCTACCGATAGATCTGTACTTAAAACTTCTCCTTTTCTCCTTGTTAAAGCTCTAATTCTCGCCAATAATTCATCAAAAGAAAAAGGCTTGGTCATATAGTCGTCTGCTCCCGAGTCCAGACCGGCTACCTTATCTTCTGTTTGACCTTTAGCCGTTAACATTAAAATTGGAGTGTGGATTTTATTTTGCCGCAAATTTTTGCATATTTCAATTCCATTCATTTCGGGAAGCATAATATCAAGAATTATTCCGTCATAATCTTCTGTTGATGCAAGATCAAACCCGTTAGGTCCAGTATAAGCAACGTCAACCGCATACCGTTCCTGTTCCAAGCCCTTTTTAATGGAGCTGGCAATTCGATGTTCATCTTCGACAACAAGTATTCTCATGAGGCTCATTATATCTCTTTAGCTGAAAGTAAGCTGAATAATTATCTTGTAAACGACCGTTCATGAGATAATAAATTCAAATATTAATATATTATTTTGTATAATTCTGTAAATGAAATGAATAAGGAACTTTCTGAAATAATTTTAGGTTTCAAAAGAACTGTTGGATTAATGGAAAAGCCGGAAAAGAATTCTTTAATTTTTGCTACGCTTTTAATGCTTATTACAGGATTCCTAACCAACCTCCCAGCTGTTATATTAGGAAAATTAGTTGATAAACTTGTTGGGAAAAACATTCAATTTGCGATTGTCTTACCCTTTATTGGATTAATAATCCTAATTATTATCATTCGGGAAGTATTAACTATTTTAAGAAAATATCTAGTTGAAAATATCGCCACCCAAACAGAGAAAAAACAAACTATTTTAATCATAGATCACCTTCTTAAAACTGATGTTTCATTTTTTAATGAGCAACAAATTGGCGCTTTACATGGTCGCATTTTTCGTTCAATTCAAGGTTTGATTCAAATTATTAAGTTAGGATTCCTTGAATTTTTCCCTACTTTTTTTACTGCAGCTGCAGCTATTTTTATCGCTTTTTCACAAAAACCAATATTAGCGACCATTATGACTTTAGTAATACCAACAGGATTATTTATTGTCATTAAACAAATATCTTCACAAAAAGGTATTAGAGTATTTCTAATTCGTGGAAAAGAAAAAATTGATGGAACAGTGGTTGAAACATTTGGTGGTATAGAAACTGTGAGAGCCCTTAATACTGAAGAGCAGGAAGTCTTAAAAGTAGAACAGGTGGCGGAAGAATTAAGAAAAAAAGAAATAAGACATCATATTTTTATGGCTTTATTTGATTCAGGAAAGTACTTAAATGAAGGATTTTTTTATATATTGGTGATTAGCTTTGCAATTTTATTATCTACTCAAAAAATAATTTCTCAAGGTGATATTCTTGTTTATTCTATTCTTTTTTTAAGCATTACTGGACCATTAAAAGAAATCCATCGCATCCTTGATCAAACTCATGAAAGTTCAATTTTAGTTAATGATTTATACGGATTATTAAACGAACCAGTCGACGAATCTTTTAAACCGAGTTATTCAGAAAGATCTATCATTTATTCGGCTAAGGATAATTTAACATTACGAGTTGAAGGATTATCTTTTTTTTATCATAAAAAAAATAATTTAATATTAGATAATGTCAGTTTTAAAATAAAGACGGGTGAAAAAATAGGTATCGTTGGTGTTTCAGGTAGTGGTAAATCTACATTAATTAGAATATTTCTAAGATTAATACATAATTATTCGGGAAAGATTTATTTATTTGATAAAAATTTAAAAGATATTTCAAGAAAAGAAATTTCAAATAAAATTGCTTATGTCCCTCAAAAAACTTATATATTTTCAGGAACAATAGAAGAAAATATAACTTATGGTTATATTGGAAAAATTTCTCTTAAAAAAATAATATATGCCGCGAAAAAAGCTAATATCTACGATGAAATAATAAATTCACTTGGTGGGCTAAAAGGTAGAGTTTCTGAAAACGGTAATAACCTAAGCGGCGGACAAAAACAGCGATTAGCAATAGCTAGGCTAATTTTGAAATCCCCCGAACTTTTTATTTTTGACGAGGCAACGTCTGCCTTAGATAATACAAACGAAGCTATTATTCAAAAAAATATTGAACAATTATTTAAAAATAAAACAATAATTACTATTGCTCATAGACTAACAACATTAAAAAATAGCAATAGAATTTTAGTATTTGAAAAAGGCAAAATTATTCAGGTTGGAAACTTTGAGGAGCTCTCTCATCAATCGGGATTATTCCAAAATCTTTTGATACAAAAATCCATTTGACATGCTATAAATGGTTATTTATGATATACTTATTAAAGTTAATTCAGTATGGTAGAAAAACTGCGGTTGGAATCCGATTCAGTTTGTAAACTTCTGGATAACATTCAATTTTAATCAAAAGGAGGTGAATAATATACATGGATACTAAAAAATTGTACGTAGGAAATCTTCCTTGGACAATGACTAACGATACTTTAAAAGAATTATTCGCGCAATTTGGCGAAGTTACTGAAGCCGTCATCATCACAGATAGAATGTCTGGACGATCAAAAGGTTTTGGTTTCGTCACATTCGCAACCGAAGAGGCAGCTGCTGCAGCTACTCAACAAATGCATGAAAAAGAAGTCGAAGGTAGAAAAATCGTTGTCAACGTGGCCCGACCTCGAGAAGAGAGGCGACCAGGTGGAGGCGGTTTCAATAGAGGTGGTGGAGGTGGCGGATTTCGAGATGATCGAAGAAGCTATTAATTAGCAAAAAAATTAACACTATCTGGAATAGTAAATAAAAATTTATTATGAAGGATAGTGTTTTTTTATGTAGTTTTATTCTTCAGATTGAACACTATCAGCACGTCGTCCCTCGACCCTTCTTTGAGAAGGTGAAAGATGCGTCTTCCTAATTCTGATATTTAGAGGTGTCACTTCTAACATTTCATCATCATTGATAAAATCAAGTGATTGTTCAAGAGATAAAAGTGTAGCTGGGATCAACGGTTCAGAAACTCCCTCTCCAGACGAACGATTGTTGGTCAGCTGTTTTTCCTTGACAACATTAACGTCAATATCCATTTCCCGAGAAGATAACCCGACAACCATTCCTTCATAAACCTGAACCCCTATACCTACAAAAAGGGTTCCACGTTTTTGACTTTTAACAAGTCCATAAGTAACAGTTTCGCCAGGTTTTGTTGCGATCAATGCTCCATTTCTTACCGACTCCATCTTTGGACCTTTTGGAAAATATCCTAAAAAATAAGTACTCAAAATTGCTGTTCCACGGGTCTTTGTCAATAATATGCTCCTCACACCCAAAAGGTTATAATCAGAAATTTTATAAATAAGTCTGGTATTGTTACCAGTTGTCACCATATCAAGCATCTCTCCTTTTCTTTTTCCAAACTCTTCCGTGACCAAACCCATATATTCTTTGTCTACGTCGATTGTCACTTCTTCATAAGGTTCGCTTATCACTCCATCAATTTTTTTGTAAATAACCTGCGGTTTGGAAACCTGAAGCTCGAATCCTTCCCTTCTCATTGTTTCGATCAAGATCGCCAAATGCAGTTCACCTCGACCATAAACCACATAATTGACCCCTTCCGGATCAGGTTCTATCTTCAATCCTAAGTTTGTTTGTTTTTCTTTATCTAGTCTTTCTTTTATCTGACGAGAGGTACAATATTTTCCTTCTCGACCGGAAAATGGACTTGTGTTCGGTCCAATGGTAATTTTAATTGTTGGATCTTCAACTTTAATGGAAGGCAGACTTATTGGATTTGATGGATCGCAGATTGTTTGACCAATATTTAACTGGGGAATACCGGCAATTGCAACTATGTCACCACTGGCAACCCAGTTAACTTCCTTTTTTTGTAAACCTTCAAATGTGTATAATTTTTGGGCCCGATATTGGCCGATAATTTTATTATCCTGAACTAAAACAATCGGTTGATCTTTTTTTAATATGCCTTGAGATACTTCTCCAATGCAAAGCTTACCAACATAATTATCATAATCTAAAGTTGAAATTAACATTTGAAAAGGCTTATCTTCATCGGTTGCATTATTTTCTATTTCCTTAATTATTGTATCGAATAAAGGAATTAGATTGTCTTTGCTATTTGGATCATATTTTTCCGGTAATTCATAGAAGGCCTTTCCATCACGACCGACTGCATAAAGAGTTTTAAAATGAAGAAAAGATTCGTCAAGGGCTAACTCTAAAATCAAATCTTCAACTTGGGCTAAAACTTCCTTCGGTCTAGCATCCTTTTTATCAATTTTGTTAATAATTAAAATTAGCTTCAACTTTGCCTCAATCGCTTTTTTCAAAACAAATTTAGTCTGGGGAAGAGGGCCTTCGGCAGCATCGACTAATAAAATTGCACCTGATGCCATATTGATCACTCGCTCGACCTCACCACCAAAATCAGCATGACCCGGAGTATCAACAATATTAATCTTGGTATTTTTGTAAAAAACAGCCGTATTTTTGGCCAAAATCGTAATTCCCTTTTCTCGTTCCAAATCGTTGGAGTCCATAATTAGAGTCTCACCCATTTCTTTTTGATTGTCACGAAAAGTATGAGTTTGTTTAAGGATAGCGTCAACCAAAGTAGTCTTACCATGGTCTACGTGAGCAATAATAACAACATTTCGAATTTCCATAATACAAAAAAAGCCACCATCAAAAATCGGTGGATTAATGAATCATATTGTACCACAAATTCCGCACAGTTTATAGTATCATTGTTAGCTATGAGTATAGCTTCAATACACGATAAGCTCGAGGCGTTTTTGAATAAGATGCAAAAAATTTCCTTTAATGATCTTCCAACGATTCATTTTCCATCTTGGGATCAGTTAAAAGAAAAGGCAAAAAACATAAAGGTTGAGCCGGGTTGGGCGATTTATTTTGTCCGGGAAAAAGATTTTATTGATCATATTGCAATAATTCCTCATCAAGATGAGGCAAACCTTAATTTATTCGATGCACTTTTGCTTAACGCTGCACCTCCACCTATGGGACTTGGAATTGGACCACTGACAGATAATCAATCAGACAAGTCAGGACTCCGAATTATTACGGCAATTGAATATATTGAACTTTATAAAAAAGGCGATTACAATAAAATATTTTTTGGTCCCCCGCCCGCTAATGATAAGGAGATGGTAGCAAAGGCCGGTCTTATTGCAAAAGAAATCAGTGATTCAGGAATTATTGATAATCAACCGGTTGTTTATTCTTTTTCTATGATTCCACTTATTAAAAAATTTTACGCAATTAATTTTGATCCAATCAAATCAAAAACTAAATTAGCTTTTTTAACTAGGAAACTTAAAAAAACTGTTAAAACAATTTATTGTGGTAGTTTAGTTGCTCAAGTCTGGTTAAAAGCAGGTATCCTCGATCTTCCTGAAGTTAAATTTCTAAAAATACGCGGACACTCAAGTTTTACACTTTTTAAGTGGTCTCAAATAAATAAATCAATTCTCGGTGGCTTGAGTTGGGATAACAACCGGGATTGAAAAATCTTTGATTTGGATAACTTCGGCAATTTTACTTAAAGTTTTGTCCCAAACCCCTTTGACACGAACTCTGTCTCCGACCTTAATATCGCTCAATGTAATATTTGTTTCTTTTCTATTTACAATTTTAGCTGTCCCAAAATAGACTGTTTGCGTCCCTCGCTCCGCAGTTTCCATAATAAAATTATCAATATTTTTTACAGTTATTTTTCCAAAGAAAGCTCCAAATCTTTTTTGAATGGAATTATTTTTAACAGTTTTTGCATCAATAATTAATTTGGTATCGTCGGTAAATTTTCCAAAAACAATTACTTCATCCCCAACAGAATATTCGCTTAAAGAACTCTTCCCACCAAATTTTCTTAAAAATTTAGTTTTATCATTAATATTTACTTGAAAGGTTCCATCGTCTCCGTTTAATGAAAAATTATTTGATCCAACCACAGTTATCTTTCCCTTTACTCTTGCTTCAAATTTAAGATTCTTTTTCATAAAATTTTTTACTTTATCAAGTAAGCCCATTCTGATTTCCTTAACATCTTCTTTTATTCCAGCTGGATTTGACCCCTCTTTTTTTTCTTCTTTAACTGTTTCTCTGATTGTTTTTCTAATTTCATTTCTTAATGGGGTTAAGGCTATTGCTGGAGAAATGACTGTCAAAAAGGTTGCTAAAACAATTATACCTAAAGATATTTTTTTCATATTTATTTTTTATTTGTACGGGTCGGGTTACCCGATCCCTACATAAAGAATTAATAACATCTCCTATCTTATATATGCAACTATTCTTAAAATAGTTGCATTTATTGTGTGGTTTCCAAATTGACCATAATATCTTTTTCAACACTATTACCTAAATCATCTGATGCGACTATAAGAATATAATTCTCTCCTTCTTCCAAAGTAGTAGCTGATGCAAATACTCCATTTACATCAGCTTTCAATTCTTGCTCATTAATAAAAATATAACCGTTAGCAATTGTTTTACCGCTTATATTTATTATTGCATTATTTACAGTAATGTTATTTTTTGGTTCGTCGACTTGCAAGAAAATTTTTTCCGATTTGTTTACTGTTTTTTTTATTAAATCAGTCGGCTGTATTGTCACTACGTTTTTTGAATTTAACATTTTTTTTATCGTCTGATTATTTTTTTGATAATTAGAAAAAACAATTAAAATAATAACAACTAAGAGAACTGGAAGTATTTTTTTTATCATAACTATTTAAACCAAAATTTATAAATTAAAACTAATTTATTTTTAATTTTATTAAAATTTTTAGTAAACACATACAGTAACCAAACTATTGTTAATAGTAGTCCTATTAAAATATAAATCAATGGTTGTGGTAATTCCTGTACAAATATTAATGAATTATTAAAAAAATTTTCCCTAATTATTTCAAAATCATCTCTTAAAAAATCGAACAGATCAAAGGATGCCTGTTCATTTAATATCTCAACAATAACAGAAAAAATAAACGATGAGGAAAGAAAAAGTAGAATAGCTAAAGACACTTCACTAATAATTTGCCCGATAGTTTTTTCCGCCTCCATTCTATAGATTTTTTTAATTATTTTTTCCTCAAGTTTTTTCATGGATATTTTTTATTTTTAATCGCCCTCTTCTTATAATTGATTTTATCGTATTTACAGGTTTTTTGAATAGTTTTCCAATTTCTTCATATGAATAACCTTTGTTAATATGTTGAAAAATATTTCTTTCTTCCTGATTTAGATGGCTCAAATAATCATCAATATTATTATCTTGTGAACGATCGTCTATAAGATAAATATTATCGTTTAATGATGTGGTTAGTTTTTGTGATCGGTAGTACATCTTTAATTCGTTTTGAACGATTTGAAATAAATATGGCTTAATTGGTTTTCTTTCATCAAATTTTTCAATCGCCTTATAAAAAGAAATAAAAACATTTTGAACCAGATCATCTACCTCATCTTTTTTAAAAAGTTTTCTTTCAATGTATCGATAGATCGAGGTAGTATATTTCTTGACAATAAAAGAATAATAATTTATTTCCCCATTTCTTATTTTTTTAATTATATCTTTATCTGATAATTCCGCCATATTCTGTTAAAATTATAGCATGATAAAAATGGGTAAAGTATTATTGGTGGGAAGAGCTAATGTTGGTAAATCGACTTTCGTCAATAACGTAATCGGACAAAAAGTAGCAATTACTTCTCCAAAACCGCAGACAACCAGATTTTCGATCCGGGCCCTTTACGAAGAAGAGCGGGGAAAAATTATTTTTGTCGATACCCCGGGAATTGTGGGAAAAGCGAAAGATTTTCTTTCAAAGCGAATTAATGAAAAGACTTTGCAGATTTTAAACGAAAGCGTTGATTTAGTGATTTATATGGTTGACGCTACAAGAAAGAGAGATTTCGAAGAAAGCAAGGTGCTTGGATTGGTCAGAAAAATTAATAGGCCTAAAATATTAGTTATTAACAAAATTGATGACCCGGGAAAATCATTTTTACCTCAATATAAATTTTTAGAGGAAGAATTTAAAGATGTTTTTCAAATATCGGCAATCAATAATATGCATATCAAACCATTGTTAGACAAAATTTTTGAATATCTGCCGGAAAAAAACATTGATTCCGAAGAACTGCCACCTGGCTTGGTCTACCCCATTCTTAATCTTGACAGTAAAATATTTTTGGGTGAATTAATTCGGGAAAAAATATTTTTAATGATGGGTGAGGAAATTCCTTATACAACAACAGTTATCGTCGATCAGGTTTTAGAAAGAAAAAACGGTATAACCTATATTAAAGCAAGAATTTTAACAACCAATGACCGTTATAAAGGAATGTTGATCGGAAAAGAGGGTAGAAAGATCAAAGAGATCGGAAGTTACGCCCGCAAAGAAATTGCTCTAGCAATCAACAAAAAGGTTTTTCTTGACTTAAATATTGAAGTCGACTCCCACTGGCAGGAGATGTACTATTAAATCGTTAGCTTGTCATCCCGACCGAACGAACGAAGTGAGTGAGTGGGGGGATCTTTTATCAAGTTGATTTAAAATTAATAAATAAAGGTAATAGATATAAACTCTGAATTTTATCTTCTAGAACAATTATTCGCAATTCTAATTCTTGTATTTCCCTATAAGTGATATTTACTTTTTTCGACGGCGGTACTTGATATTTTAATTCGTTTCTAGCTATGTAAGGAGATTTTAACTTTTGCAGTTGCTCTCTTAAATTTGACAATTTATTATCTTCATTTTGCACCCTATCAAATAATGTTTGTATAACTTTCTCCGACGTTTCTTGTTTTTTCTTTATTATTATCTCTTTTTCTAAATTACTAATATTAATATTAGATTTATTTATGCTATTTTTGATGTTTTCTAAATCCATATTTAAATTAATATTTATTTAAAAGTGGCTATAATCGTTCCAGATTTCGTACATCCATTAATTTCGGTTTTATAGGTTGAAAAAGCAAATTTTGAAGCATCTATATTAGCTTCTTGAGTATTTTTATTTTCCATCTCAAAATACAAATATCTTTTATAAGTATCTAAATCATATATGCCTTCGATTAATGTTATGCTTATTGGGTTTTTGCTTAATACTTCCTGTAATGCCTTTTGAGTGGCTGGATTTTTTGGAGTATTAGAAAGATTATTATTTTCAATAGCTGTTTTTAGATAATTATTTACAGGAATGTTTGAATCACTAAATATAGTCAAATTCTGTCTTCCTTTTTTTTGCCTTATTTGATTAATATAAGTTAATAATTCATTAGTGTCTTCCTCTTTTAGAATGTTTATTTTGTTGTTTTTTAACCAGTGCTTTGACAAAATCGTTTGATAATCTTTTGGTAAATATCCAAGTATTTCGCTTTTTGATACCGTACCGAAATCTGTACTATCAAATGAAAATATCCTATTATCACCAAGAACAAATAAATGATTCATGGGAACTGTTATTTCCTCACAACTTTTAATAAATTTATCCTGACTATAAAAAATGCCCGAGTAAGTTGATTGGTCTTTCCACAAGTATGGTTCATCAATTCTTTTTCCATTTACAAGTAAGTATCCATTTTCAAAACGAACTTTATCACCATCCTTGGCAATTACTCTTTGTATAAATACTCTAACGTCATTCTTCGACACTTCTTTATTGAAAACTACAAGGTCTCCATAATTAAAATTTACTATTTGTTTTGATCCAAATATCTTTTCAAGTTGAAATCTATAAGGGGCGCTAAATGGTATAAACTGTACACCAAATCCACCGTTGACTCCTTTTCTTAAATCAAATACATCAAAAATCATTTTATCCACAACAGTTGGATCTTTTGATCCATCATCATATCCACCTTTATCAACTGGCCAATATAAACTGGGATACATATAAAAAGCTGATCCATCATTAGCAAAAAATTGAGCTGTTTTTTTAAACGTAGTTTTACCATCAATAGATTCATAAAAAGAAGAAATTAATATTGACAGAGGAACAAGTAATAAAATTAAAACTATATGAATAACTTTATTCAAATTTAAATTAAATCTCTTAGACAAAAATCATATAAGGGAGGAATAGTTATTAAGGTTAACAATATGTAGATCGGGACTATCAACCACATCTTTAAAAGAAGGGTAATAATTAAACCTAAAAGAAAACTTAATCCGAAAAACCAAGTGATTATAGTCTTCATAAGACATAATGATTGTAAATCTCTGATACAGTAAAATCAAACGGAAATTATCCTTTTAATGACATTTAATTATGATTTATACGCTGTTTTCAAAAACGTGTCATTCCTGCGGGGGCGGGAATCCAAGCTAAATATACCTTTTTAAAATGTAATTATAGACTGGATCCCCGTCTTCACGGGGATGACTAATTTAGTTCCAACGCAAATGGTATATCAAAGAAATAATTATGTCCAAATGCTCTAAAATACTCACTTTGTTGGTTATAACCTATTGACTTCAATTTTAATTAAACATAAAATTATTTTGTGATTCTTATTTCTAGAAAAACAGTTTTAGATGTTATTACATTGATATTTATTAATCTAACTTCCGGTTGGTTTGGATTAGTGTTTGTTTCACCTGGATTTTTAGGAAAGGTATCGATAGATGCATATTTAAAACTGTTGACCACAAATTTAGCATTTGGTATATTTGGATTAATAATTTCTTTATTTCTAACTGAAAGGAATAAGTATTATGAATAATGTTCAAAATTTTCTTACAAGCGTTAATATTTCTTATGCACTTCTAATGATCGCCGTTTTGCTTTTTGTTGCTATTATTACTTTGACTGACAAAAAAGCTCGAAGATAGAATAATAATTCACCTTGCAAAACTGATTTAAATTTTATATAATTTTCTTCTAATGAGGAAAAAAAATTTCTCAGTTAAAAGCACTACCCGCCCAGAGCGGGTTTTTTTAAAGACTTCTGAAACTGGATTAAGGGATAAATGTGGAATTTTTGGAATTTATGGAAAAGGGGTTGATGTTGCAAGAATTAGTTTTTTTGGTTTATATAGTCTTCAACATAGAGGTCAGGAAGGTGCTGGAATTACAGTCACCAACGGTAAAAATTTAAAAAGTGTTAAAGGTCTTGGTTTAGTTTCTTCAGTCTTTAACGAAGAAAAAATAAATTCTCTTAAAGGTTTTGCTGCAATCGGACATACCAGATATTCAACAACCGGTGGTAATAAGCTTTGCAATGTCCAACCAGTAGTTTTAAATTTGAAAGATGAAGATTTTGCTTTAGCTCATAATGGTAATATTATCAACGCCATGGATTTGGCTCGTGAAATACCTTTAAATATTAAATTATCTTCAACTTCCGATACAGAAATTATGGGCTGGATAATAAAAAATTATGAAGGGCGCAATTGGGAAGATAAAATTCTTGCTTCTTTTAATAAATTTCAAGGTGCCTTCAGTATGATTTCATTAACCAAAAATAAGATTATTGCCTTTAGGGACACATTTGGTTTTAGGCCTTTGGTTTTAGGCCAATTAAACGATTCATATGTTGTTTGTTCTGAAACCTGTGCCTTGGACACAGTCGGGGCAAAGTTTATTAGGGAGGTTGCTCCTGGAGAAATAATTGTTATTGACGAAAAAGGCGTCCATACGGTGGGAAAAGTTCAATCCATTAAAAAAAGATTTTGTCTTTTTGAATTTGTATACTTAGCCCGACCTGATAGTATTTTTGATAAACAATTAGTTCATCAAGTTAGACAAAGATCAGGCGAAATATTAGCTCACGAATCGCCCATTGGTGCTGATATGGTTGTGGCTGTTCCTGATTCCGGAACATCGGCAGCTATCGGTTATTCAAAAGCTTCCGGAATTCCTTACGGTGAAGTTCTTATTAAAAACAGATATATTGGTAGAACCTTTATTCAACCGGAACAAAATATTCGCGAAATGGGTGTTAGGATAAAATTCAATCCTTTAAAAGAAATTGTTAAAGGAAAAAGGATCATCATTGTTGACGATTCGATTGTCCGGGGAACAACAATTAAAAAAATAGTAAAAATGTTAAAAAATTGTGGTGCAAAAAAAGTTCATATCCGAGTCTGTTCTCCTCCGGTTACCGATCCATGTTATTTTGGAATTGATACACCGGATAAGAAACAATTGATTGCTTCCCATATGAAGTCAAAGGAAATAAGAAAATTTATTGGAGCCGATTCGCTTGCTTATTTGAGCTTAAAGGGATTAAAAAAAGCGTCACGGATTAAATCAAACAAACTGTGCGATTCTTGTTTTACCGGCAAATATCCTATGCCGGTTAAGGGTGGTTTTAGAAAAGATGTCTTTGAAACAATTGTATGAAAAAACTAGCAATTCTAATTTCTGAGGCCGGCACTGGTACTAATCTTCAAGCAATTATTGATGCAACAAAAAACAAAAAACTTAAGACGAAAATTACACTAGTGATCAGTAGCTCTGAAAAAGCTCTCGGACTACAAAGGGCAAAAAAAAATAATATTCACTCAATGATTGTAAGTAAAAAAGACGATTTAGAAAAAATATTAAAAGATAATCAAATTGATTTAATTGTTTTGGTGGGGTGGAAATTAATCGTTCCGCAATCTTTAATAAACACATATAAAAATAAAATTCTTAATCTCCATCCTGGCCTTATACCGGATACGATGAGTGGTGTTGTTAAAAATCCGGATAAAACAATTGGTCTCTGGAATCGAGGAAAATTAACTGATATTGCAATTAAAAACTTTTTAGATAAAAAGGCAACCTATGCCGGATCAACTGTTCATTTCTTAAGTCAAGAATTTGATTTTGGACCAATTCTCTTCCGTTGTTTCGAAAAAATCTTACCCAACGATACGGTAGAAACTCTCTATAAAAGATTGAAGAAAAAAGAAAATCAAATTTATGTTGAATCGCTTATCAAGCTTTGCAATTAGTGGATTGTCATTCCCGCGTAGGCGGGAATCCAAGCTAAAATTACATTTTAAAATGTATTAATAGACTGGATCCCCGTCTTCACGGGGATGACAAAAATAAAAAGTATGAAAATCCTAATAATCGGTTCAGGAGGTCGGGAACATGCACTGGGTTGGAAGATAAAACAGTCCCCTCTTGTATCAAAAATCTATTTTGCTCCGGGAAACCCTGGGACCAAACAAATTGGTAAAAATGTTTCTATCGAAGTTACCAATATTCAAAGATTATTAAAATTTGCCAAAGGAAAAAAAATTGATCTAACTGTTGTTGGTCCGGAAACTCCTTTAGTTTTGGGAATTTCTGATGTTTTTAGAAAAGAAAAACAAAAGATTTTTGGCCCATCTAGAAAAGCGAGTCAGATAGAAGGATCAAAAACCTTCTCCAAGCAGTTGATGAGGAAATATAAAATTCCGACTGCAGAATATTTTTCTTTTAATAATTTTAGTGAGGCAAATAAATATCTACAACATGCTAAGTATCCTCAGGTTATAAAAGCTGACGGTCTATCTTTAGGAAAAGGAGTGGCCATTTGTAAAAATAGAAAAGATGCAGAAAAATTTTTAAAACAGTTAATGGTTGATAAAATTTTTGGCGGGTCAGGAGAAAAAATTATTATTGAAGAATGTTTATATGGTCAAGAAATATCATTTATGGTAATAACCGATGGAAAAGATTTTCTTTCTTTCCTGCCTTCCCAAGATCATAAAAGGTTGAATGAAAATAACCAAGGTCCAAATACCGGTGGTATGGGCGCTTATACTCCAGTTCCATTTTTAGATAAAAAATTAATTAAACAGATTGAAAAAGAAATTATTATTCCAACCATTAAAGCAATGGCAAAAGAAGGTTGTCTTTATCAGGGTATTCTCTACCCGGGTTTAATTCTGACAAAAGAAGGACCGAAGGTTTTGGAATATAACTGTCGTTTTGGTGATCCGGAAACCCAACCCTTAATGATGAGTCTTGAGTCAGATCTTATTGAAATAATACTCGCTCAACAAAAAGGAAATTTAAAAAATAAAAAACTAATTTTCAAAAAGGGATTTTCCATTGGAGTAGTTCTCGCCTCCGCCGGGTACCCTGAAGAGTATAAGAAAGGAGATCAGATAATCGGATTAGGTAAAGTTAATGATAAAGACGTTCAAATATTTCATGCCGGAACCAAGGAAGTTGATAAAAAAATTATTACTAATGGTGGTCGAGTTTTATCTATCACTGCAAAAAGCATAACACTTGATGAAACCATTAAAAAAGCTTATCAATATATTGGAAAAAAAGGAGTGTATTTTAAAGGAATGCAATATAGAAAAGATATCGGAAAAAATGGTTTAATATTTGGAGACAAATATGATTAACAGAATTGAAATTCTGACGACAGTTTTTGATTCTCGAACGGAATTGCGAAAAAAAAATAAAAAAATAAAAAATATTACGCTTATTGATGTTTACACCATTGACAAAAAATTATCACCGGTGGACATTAATAAGATTGGATCTTCAGTCTCAAATCCTGTCACTCAACAATTTTATGTCAGGAATGATAAAGAAAATAAATTGTTTAATAAAAATAAATTTGATTGGGCAATTGAAATTGGATTTTTGCCGGGAGTAACTGACAATATTTCTCATACTGTTAAACAAATCATTGAAGATCTTCTTAATACTAAATTTACAGGAAGCGAAGATGTTTATAGTTCTCAAATAACATTAATCTCTGGAAGTTTAAACAAAAATGAGACACAACAAATTGCTGACGACTTATACAATCCATTAATACAACGGGCTCATCTTAAGAAATACAAAAAATATATAAAGGATAAGGGTATGGACTTCTTTATACCAAAAGTTAAGCTACTCAAAAAACCAACGGTAAGCCAAGTCGATTTGGAAGTGTCCGATGACAAACTGATAAAAATTGGGAAATCTGGAATCACCAATCCCGACGGATCAACAAGAGGACCTTTGGCACTCGATATTAATTACTTAAAAACTATCAGAAATTATTTTAGAGGTAAAAAAAGAAACCCTAATGATATTGAGTTGGAATCTTTGGCACAAACCTGGTCAGAACATTGTAAACATATTATCTTCGCCAATCCAATCGATGAAATAAAAGACGGATTATTTAAAACTTATATAAAAAATGCAACAAAGGAAATTAGAGAGAAAAAGGGTAAGAATGATTTCTGCGTCTCCGTTTTTAATGATAATTCAGGTGCCATTAATTTTGATGAAAAATATTTAATCACCCATAAAGTGGAAACACATAATAGTCCGTCGGCACTTGATCCTTTTGGGGGTGCAGTCACCGGAATTGTTGGCGTTAATCGTGACACTCTTGGATTTGGACTGGGGGCAAAACCTGTCGCTAATTATTATGGTTTTTGTCTTGCCGATCCCAGAATTGACAAAAAATTATATAAAGGAAAGAATTTAACCCAACCAATGCTATCCTCAAATCGAATAATGAATGGAGTAATTGACGGTGTTAATGCCGGCGGAAATCAGTCCGGAATTCCAACACCTCAGGGATTTATTAATTTTGATGAAAGGTTCCGAGGAAAGCCCTTAATTTTTGTTGGGACAATTGGATTGATACCAAAAAAAATTCAGGGAAAATTATCACATGTAAAAAAAGCATTGCCCGGAGATTATGTGGTTATGCTCGGGGGCCGGGTTGGTAAAGATGGAATTCACGGAGCAACTTTTTCATCTGTTGCGATGGATGCAAATAGTCCGGCGACTGCGGTTCAGATTGGTGATCCGATTACTCAAAAAAAATTAAGCGATGCAATCACTAAAGAAGCAAGAGATATGCTCCTATATAACAGTATTACAGACAACGGGGCTGGTGGACTTTCCTGTTCGGTTGCTGAAATGGCTAAAGAGTCTGGCGGGGTCATCGTTGATTTGAAAAAGGTACCCCTTAAATACCCAGGTCTTGAACCATGGGAAATTTGGATTTCCGAATCACAGGAACGAATGACTTTATCCGTTCCAAAACAAAAATGGAAAAAATTTAAAGCCTTGATGGATAGTCGTGAGGTAGAAGCAACTATTATTGGTGAATTCACCAATTCTGGAAAATGTCTGGTTTCCTACAATAAAAAATTAATTATGGATATCGACATGGATTTTCTTCATGATGGATTGCCAACAAAATTATTAACAACAACTTATTGTCCAATAATACATGATGAGCCAAATATTTCAGAAAATAAAGACGCTAATTCAACATTGTTAAATGTGCTTTCCAGATTAAATATCACGAGCTTCTCTTTTATCAGTCAACAATATGATTATGTTGTCCAAGCAAATTCTGTTCTTCCTCCACTTCAAGGTCGAGGAAGAGTTAATTCAGATACATCGGCAATTAGACCAAACTTAAATTCTCAAATGGGAGTAATTATGTCACAGGGACTTTACCCTTCATATAGCGATATAAACACTTATCATATGGCAGCATCTTCCATCGATACGGCCATTCGAAATGCTGTTGCCGCTGGGGCCAACCCTGATTACTTGGCAATTTTGGATAATTTTTGCTGGTGTTCGGCCAATGATCCAGAAAGACTCGGGAGTTTAAAAAGAACGGTACAAGCTTGCTTTGATTATGCCGTTTCCTACGGAACCCCATTTATTTCCGGAAAAGACAGTATGTTCAATGACTTTAAAGGATATGATGAAAAAGGAAAACCAATTAACATTTCTATTCCCCCAACCTTATTAATCTCTTCTATTGGGGTCATTAAAGATGTTAATAAAGTAGTTTCACTCGATCTTAAAAGACCAAATGATCTGATCTATGTTCTTGGAGAAACAAAAGAAGAATTGGGAGGATCTGAATACTTTAACCTTCATAAATCGATTGGAAATATTGTTCCAAAAGTTGATGCTAAAAAAAATAAAAAACTTTATGATTTGTTTTTTAAAGCCGTACAAAGTGATCTAATTTCATCTAGCATAAGTGTTGGTCGTGGAGGATTAGGTGTTGCCTTAGCAAAAACTGCCATGGGTGGAAAACTTGGAGTTCAGATTAAATTAAAGAATGTTCCCGGAAAGGTTTTGCGTAACGACTACCTTCTATATTCCGAATCACAAGGAAGAATTCTTGTCAGTATCAATCCGAAAAATAAGATAAAATTTGAAAAAAACTTTAGAAGTACAACTTTTGCACTTGTTGGAAAAGTTACCAATGATCGAATATTTGAAGTTATAGGGCTTGAAAATAAAAAGATTATAAATTTAAAAGTTGATGAATTAGAAAAAGCATATAAATCGACATTTAAAAATTATTGATATGAAAAAACCTAGAATTTTAATTCTTTCAGGATACGGACTTAACTCAGAAGAAGAAACAAAATTTGCTTTTGACGTTGCTGGAGGTAATGCTGAAATTGTTCATATAAATGATTTTATTTCCAAAAAAAAGAAATTAAGCGATTATCAAATATTTGCGATTCCAGGTGGCTTTGCTTATGGTGATGATACCGGCGCCGGCAATGGTTATGCTAATAGACTTAGAAATCATCTTTGGAAAGATATCATTCAATTTATTAATGAAGGTAAACTGATTATTGGTATTTGTAATGGTTTTCAGGTACTGGCTAATCTGGGATTATTACCAGCCTTAAATTTAAAGTACGGAGAACGTGAATTGGGATTAATGCCAAATGAAATCCCTCGCTACACGGTCCGATTTGTTGACCTTAAAACAGAAAATAAAAAATCTCCTTGGTTGAAAGATATTAAATCTCTATCTATCCCTATTTCCAATGGTGAGGGAAAACTTTATGCTACTGAAAAAACCCTTAAAGAAATTAAGGCAAAAAATCTAGTTGCATTTCGATATTACAAAGGTAAGATGAGTAATTATCTCAATTTACCTGCTAGTCCAAACGGGTCGATCGATGATATTGCCGGAATAAATGACGAAACGGGACGTATCCTTGGATTAATGCCCCACCCAGAGCGAGCCATGTTTTTCACTCAGCTTCCTAATTGGCCATACCTTAAAGAGGAATATTTAAGAACAGGTAAAAAACTTCCCAAGTTTGGACCGGGGTTACAAATTTTCAAAAATGGGGTAAACTATTTTAAGTAACTATGAATAATCAATATACAATTGCCACTCTCGGTAGCCATTCTGCCCTTCAAATATTAAAAGGGGCACATGATGAAGGATTTAAAACTTTAGTAATCGCTCTCAATAAACAAATTTCTTTCTATAAAAGATATTCTTTTATTGATGAAATTATTGGAGTTGACGCTTTTTCAAAATTTCCAGAGATTGAAGAAAAATTAAAAGACAAAAAGATTATTGTTATTCCACATGGATCTTTCGTCGCTTACCTTGGAATGGAGGGAAACAAAAAAATGACCCTCCCATATTTTGGTAACAAACGAGTTCTTGATTTTGAATTCGACCGGGTTAAACAGGGAAATTGGCTAAAAGAATCAGGGATAAATACTCCGAAAGAATTTAAGAATATTGAGGAAGTTGAATTTCCTGTCATTATTAAATCATTTGGGGCTGCTGGCGGAAAGGGATATTTTCTTGTTAACAACAAACAAGATCTGATTAAAAAAATTGAGACCTTTAAAGGTCAGCAATATGTCATCCAACAATATGTTGTTGGTGTTTCACTTTATATTCATTATTTTTATTCATCACTTACTAATAAGTTAGAAATCATGAGTATGGATAGAAGATATGAAACTAATGTTGACGCGCTTGGTAGGCTTCCATTTAATGTTCCCCCCAGTTACGTCGTCGTCGGTAACAGCCCATTGGTACTACGGGAATCAATGCTACCTGAAGCTTACTCGATGGGAGAAAAAGTTGTTAAAAAATCCCAAGAGTTGATTGGACCAAAAGGATTGTTCGGACCTTTTTGTTTGGAAACAATCATCACTCCCGATCAAAAATTTTATGTGATAGAAATCTCAGCCAGAATTGTAGCCGGAACTAATCTTTTTATTGAAGGCTCTCCTTACGCCGATTTACTTTATAATGAACCAATGAGCACGGGACGAAGAATTGCTAGGGAAATAAAGAATGCAATAAAACAAAACAAGTTAGACCAAATATTAGATTAAAAATCAAAGTGCAAATATCAAAGCCAAGTTTAAGACTAAAAGTTTTTAACTTTAAACTAGTTTTTGAACTTTGATATTTGATCTTTGAACAAAAAAAAATTATGGATACAAAATTATTATTAAAAAAATACGACTTAAATAAATTAACTGTTACCACACTCGGCTCTCATTCTGCTCTTGATGTCTGCCGGGGTGCAAAAAATCTCGGATTAAAAACTTTAGTTGTCACCGAGAAAGGTCGGGAAAAAACTTACGAAAAATATTATAAAACCAATGGAAAACTTGGATGTGTTGACGAAACAATAACTCTTAGTAAATTTTCAGATCTTCTTAAACCCGAAATTCAAAAACAATTATTGGATAAAAACTCAATCTTTATTCCCAACCGCTCCTTTGAGGCTTATTTGAATTTTAACTATGAGGCAATTGAAAATGATTTTAATGTTCCTATGTTTGGCAATCGTCAACTTCTAAAGATTGAAGAGCGAGGCCGGGCTGAAAATCAGTATTACCTACTTGAAAAATCAGGAATTAAATATCCAAAGCAATTTAAGGATCCGAAGGAGATAGACCGATTATGTTTGATAAAGGTTCAAGAAAAAAAACGTGTTTTTGAGAGAGCTTTCTTCTTGGCAGAAAACTATCAGGATTACAAAACCCAAGTCGATGAGAAATTAAAAAATGGGGTTTTTACGGAGGAACAATTAAAACAGGCAATTATTGAAGAATTTGTCGTTGGGGTTCAGATTAATTTTAATTTTTTCTATTCTCCTGTTTCAGATCGTTTAGAACTACTGGGAACGGATATGAGAAGACAAACAAATATCGAAGGCTTACTCAAAATCCCCGCTTCTTATCAAGGTGAAGTTTCCAAAAAAATTAATATCAAATATGAAGAGGCCGGTCATATCGCCGTCACCGTCCTTGAATCGATGCTGGAAAAAGCATTTTATCTGGGAGAAAAGTTTGTAAAAACCAGTCAGGAACTATTTGCTCCCGGAATAATTGGCCCTTTTGCCTTGCAAAGCATTATCACCGCTGGTCCTCCAAAAAAAGATATTGTTGTGATCGATATTTCCCCTCGTATGCCGGGGTCCCCAGGGATTGCATCGACCCCATATGGAAATTATCTTTATGGTAAAAATATTTCCGTTGGTGAAAGAGTAACGATGGAAATTAAAGAGGCAATTAAAATTAATAGTTTTGATAAAATATTGTCATAGTCGGTGTCATTCCCGCGTAGGCGGGAATCCAGACTATAATCACCTATGATTAATTTTGATTTTTCAACTTATCTCTCCCCTCTCACTTGGCGTTATGCGTCGGACGAAATGAGAAAGATCTTCAGTGAAAAACATAAATATGAGCTTTGGAGAAAAATCTGGATTGCTTTGGCCGTTGCTCAACATCAAGTTGGACTTGTTAGTAAAGAAGAGCTTGATGATCTTAAAAAAAATGAAAAAAATATTAATATTGAAAAAATTTTTGAATATGAAAAAGATACTAAACATGATGTGGTCGCTGCCATAAAAGAATTTGCAGAAATTGCAAAAGTTGGTGGTGGAAAGATTCATCTGGGAGCCACCAGTATGGACATCGTCGATAACGCTGATATGATTAGGATTTTTGAAGCACTGGAAATTGTTGAAAAAAAAGTTGTTGTTATTTTAAATTTGTTAGCCGACAAAATTGAAGAATATTCTGATTTTCCTTGCTTAGGTTACACTCATTTACAACCGGCCGAACCAACAACCGTCGGGTACCGCTTAGCTTTTTATGCACAGGATTTATTAACTGCTTACAAGTTTATTCAGTTTGTAAAAGAAAAGATTAAAGGAAAAGGATTGAAGGGGGCTGTTGGAACTGCCGCCAGTTATAAAGAATTATTAAAAGGCAAATCGATTTCAGTTGGTGAATTAGAAACTAAAATAATGAAAAGCCTGGGAATTGACGCTGCTTTGATAACAGGTCAGGTCTATCCCCGTCTTTTTGATTTTATGGTATTAAATAGTTTAGTAATGGTGACCTCGGCTCTTGCCAAATTTGCCGGAGATCTAAGAATTCTTCAATCTCCGCTTTATGGAGAATGGTCTGAGCCTTTTGGAAATAAACAGGTCGGGTCATCAGCCATGCCATTCAAAAAAAATCCTATTAGCAGTGAAAATATTTGTTCCCTCGCCCGTTTTGTTGCCACTCTTCCTCAAACGGCCAGAGAAAATGCAACCCTATCTTATTTGGAGAGAACCCTTGATGATTCGGCCAATAAAAGAATTGTTATAGCTGAAGCTTTTTTAACAACCGATCAAATTTTGATAACTGCAGAAAAAATAATATCTGGTTTAGTTATTAATCGAGATCGGATTAGTTTTAATTTAAGGCAGTATGCCTCGTTTGCTTCATCTGAATCAATAATTTTGGAAGCTGTAAAAAAAGGAGCAGACCGTCAGGAAATGCATGAAGTTTTAAGAATTAATTCAATGATCGCTTGGGGAGATATTCAAAATGGTAAAAAAAATCCTATGATGCAATTATTGTTGCAAGATAAATTAGTCAGTAAATATTTAAATAAAGTTGAGTTAGAAAAATTAATGGAAGTTGAAAATCACATTGGGTCGGCACCTGAAAGAGCAAAAAAATTAGTCAAATTGATACGTGTCATTCCCGCGTAGGCGGGAATCCAGAACATTATGAATAAAACGATTGTTTCTGTCATTATGGGAAGTGATTCTGATTTGCCGGTTATGAAGGGGGCTGTTGATATCTTAAATGATTTTGGGGTTGAAAATGAAGTCCTTATTTTGTCGGCTCATCGGACATTTGAAGCAACCCGTGAATATGCAACGTCAGCTGTAGCTCATGGAACTAAAGTAATTATTGCTGGAGCCGGTGGTTCGGCCCATCTTCCTGGAGTTATTGCGGCTATGTTTCCATTGCCTGTCATTGGCGTCCCCATCAAATCAAAATCTTTGGAAGGACTTGATTCTCTACTTTCAATCGTTCAAATGCCACCCGGAATCCCGGTTGCTACCGTTGGAATTAATGGTGCAAAAAATGCCGGACTTTTGGCGGTCCAAATTCTTGCCACTTTCGATCTAGAACTGTCTAAAAAATTAGATAACTTCCGCACAAAACAAAAAAACTCAGTTTTGGAAAAAACAGAAAAATTAAAAACACTCGGAGTAGAAAAATATTTAGAAATTTTAAAAAAATAATATGATCACCGAAAAAGTGATTCTGAAGTCTCTCCCGAAAGTTTTAAAAACTATTGATCTACCTCTCGGAAAAAAATTTCAGGGAAAGGTCCGTGATATTTATTTCAAAGATAAAAAAAGAATTTTAATTACTACCGACCGCCAGTCGGCTTTTGATGTGATCCTTGGAAATATTCCTTTTAAAGGAGCCGTCTTAAATCAGTTAGCTGCTTTTTGGTTTAAAAAAACAAAACATATTGTAAATAATCATTTAATCGAGGTTCCTGATCCAAACGTCTCAGTCGCTAAAAACTGTGAACCGATCCAAGTAGAGATGGTTGTCCGCGGATATATATCCGGCGTCACTAACACTTCGATTTGGGGGTCTTATGAAAAAGGAGAAAGAGTGATCTATGGATTAAAATTCCCTGACGGATTGAAAAAAAACCAAAAACTGGAAGAACCGGTCATTACCCCAACTACTCACCCACTCGTAGGGGCCAAGGGTCATGATGAAAGGTTGACGAGAGAACAAATAATCGCCAAGAAATTAGTCAGTGAAAAACTTTATGAACAGATGGAAAAAGCTTCCTTAGACTTATTTAAATTCGGAACAAAACTTTGTCTTTCAAAAGGATTGATCCTTGTTGATACTAAATATGAGTTTGGACTGCATAACGGTAAACTGACTTTAATTGATGAAATCCACACACCGGATTCTTCCCGTTTCTGGATCGCCAAAACCTATAAAACATTATTTAATAAAGGATTGGAGCCAGAAAATTTTGATAAAGAATTCCTAAGACTTTGGTATGTAAAACGTGGATATCGAGGAGATGGACCTCCACCGAAAATGGCCCCAAAACTAATCGTCGCCGTTGCCCAACGTTACATCGGAGTTTACGAAAAACTCACCGGCAAAAAATTCAAAGCCTTTGAATATCCGATCGAGGAGAGGATTAAGAAGAATTTAAGTTCGTATTTGTAAGGTATTTTTTTGAAAGTGAGGTTTTTTGGTTCAGCCACCCGACACTTAACCGCGGCGGTTAGACATTAACTAAGCATAGATAATTAAATTTTATCTCCTTAACGATCGTTCACAAGATAATTATTTAAAAATGTAATTATAGACTGGATCCCCGTCTTCATGGGGATGACAGACAAAGCACAAATAAGCGAGGAAATGATATTCCTTTATTGAATCGTTATATTGAATTTTATATTGAGAGCGCGGGCGACGCGTTCGAGAAG
>Ga0210057_1001988_pt1 | contig 30111 bp, 33 predicted proteins | sample CryGeyCG2114_010_2_FD_183968 | JGI IMG/M metagenome (GOLD analysis project Ga0210057, IMG submission 183968) | Groundwater microbial communities from aquifer - Crystal Geyser CG10_big_fil_rev_8/21/14_0.10 (SPAdes) (version 2) | ecosystem: Environmental > Aquatic > Deep subsurface > Groundwater ...
ATGCTTCTTGTGTTTTTTCCCAAGTCATTCCTTGTAATTCTCTTTCTTTAGAAACCCAAAGCTTAATTTTAGGAGTATAAATAAAACCTTATTTTTCTTCACTTTTTTCTGCTTTAGATTCTTTCTTCTCTTCTTGATCTCTTCTAAAATCTTCAATAATCCAAACTAAATTTCTTATTACATCTTTTCTTTCAAGTTCTTTATAAATTTCCGGGTTGTCTTTTTCTAAATTTAAAAGAGAAGATTCAGCCATTCTTAAAAAGTCATATAACTTTCTTCTTTGGTCAGGTTTTAATTCTTTTTTATCTTCCTTGTTATATTTCTTGTATTTTTCCAATAAGCTTACGACAACCCTTACCTGATTAGGAGTTTTATTGCCTAATCTCTTCGTAATAGAAACAAATAAATTCTCTAATCTCTCTAATCTCTCTAACTCTTGAATACTCATAAAATAATAATAGAAAATTGATATATATATATATCTTTAATTAAATGTATATTTTAGAGTATACTAATTATTTTTTCTTCTTAATAGCTTCTATATACTTGCATTCAGGATATCCAGGACATGCAAAAAAAGCACTATAAGGTCCTTTCTTAATAACCAAAGTCTTTCCGCATTTAGGACATGTTCTTTTTTCTTCTAATAATTCCTTCTCAATTTCCTTGCCCTTACAATTAGAATTAAAACAAATTTCTTGAGCTCTTCTCCCCTTTATAGAAATTACGGTTGGAAATCCACAAACCTTACATACTTTTTTAGAAGCTCTTATCATAACATTAGGTAAATTGTAAGTCGTTTTACATTCAGGATATTTATTACAAGCTACAAAATTTCCAAACTTTCCTTTTCTTAACATTAAACTCCCTTCTTTACAGTTTGGACACTGTCCAACAAGATTAACACTATTCTGCGTCTCTATAACAGCATCTAACAAAGCTTTCCCAATTTCACTTTCTTTTTTCCTGAAATCATTAGAAATTTTAGTTAAAACTTCTTTTGCTTCCTCTAAAACTTTTTCTTTTTTAATTTTTCCTTCTTGTATTTGTTCCATCTCATGTTCAAAATGTCTTGTTAGTTTCTCATCAATAATATCCGGGCAGTATTTTCCTAAAGTCTCTATAGTTTTCATTCCTAATTCTGTAGCTTCTATACTTTCATTCATAACATAATTTCTTTGATATAAAGTATTAATTATTTCAGCTCTGGTAGCTTTAGTTCCAAGTTCTAATTTCTCAAGTTCTTTAAGAATAGAAGCTGAATTATACCTTTTTGGGGGTTGTGTTTCTTTTTCATGTAAATTAATCTCATCTACTTTTATTTCGTCTTTCTCCTTAAAATCAGGTAAAATAATTTCCTCAACTTTAACATAATCATAAAATTTATACCATCCTTCCTCAATTACTCTCATTCCACTTGTAACAAAAGGTTCTTTATTAACATCAAGCAAAACATGAATATTCTCTTTAACAGCTTTATCAGCAAATGTAGCTAAAGTTCTTCTTACAACCATATCATAAATTTTAGCTTCATAAGTTCCAATATTCTTAGGAATTTCTCCAGTAGCATAAATTGCAGGATGAGCAGGATCTTTTTTAAGTCCGTTTCTAGGAACTAATTTTTTCTTTAATAATTCCGTACATAATTCTTTGTAATTCTCTTGCTTTGCTAAACTTTTAATTATTTTATTATAATTCAAAGATTCTGGTAATTCTTGACTGCTTGTTCTAGGATAGCTAATAACTCCTTGTAAATATAAATTCTGTGCAAGCTCTAAAGTTTTTTTAGGATTTAATTTAAAACATCTATAAGCTTCTAATTGTAAAGTTGTTAAATCAAATGGTGTTGGTGCTAATTGTTCTACTATTTTCTTAGTAATTTTATCAATAATTGCTTTTTTGTCTTTTATTCTTTTTAAAATATCGTCAGCTTCTTTTTTCTCCCAAAATTTATCTTTCTGATGCCAGAATTCTAGTTTTTGTTTTTTAAATTTCCCTAATAATTGAATTTCCCAGTATGGAATAGGTTTAAACTTCCTAATCTCAAGTTCTCTATCAACAACTAATTTTAAAGCAGGCCCCTGAACTCTTCCCGTACTTAAAATTTTGAATCTACCTGTAGTTTTAATAGCTAGAGTCAAAGCTCTTGAAAGTGAAACTCCCCAGAAAAAATCAGCATAGTGCCTTGTTTCTCCAGCCTCTATCTGTGGCCAATCCAAGTGATTCATAGCCTTTTCATAACTCTCATTTAGTTCATCCTTTGTTAAAGTACTGAATTTCATTCTTTTAGCATCTTTTTTCTCAGCAATGAATCTTACACAATTATAACCAATTAAACTTCCCTCAATATCAAAATCGCAACAAACAATTATTTCTTTAGCTTCCTTACTTAATTTTTTCAAAGCATCAATATATGCCTTAACATAATCCGAAGCTTTAGATATTTGATAAATTGGTTTCCAAATCAAATCAAAAACAGGATAAGTCCAACCTTTCTTTTTATTTTCTTCAGTTAATCCAAATAAATGTCCGACAGCAGAAGCAACTATTAATTCTTCTCCATTATGTTTAATTTTATAATAAGCAATTCCTTCTTCTTGTTTTTTTTCTACTTTACCATCTGCTAGAGCTTCGGCTATTTTCAAATTTGCCTGCGGTTTTTCTGCAATCAATAATTTATAGGTCATAAAAGCCAAAGAATTTATTTAGTATAAAAAGATTGTGATTTAGAATTTTACTTTTTTGCTTAATTGAATACCTAAATAAAGCCATAAAGGATATAACAAAAATAAAATAACTGCGATAACATCAATAGTTAAACTTCTACTGAAATAATGTCCAAATACCCAAGAGTTTAACATAAAATCACTTCCAAGAACATATCCCGGCAAAAACATAAACTTATCTGTAAAATACCAAATCATTCCGACTAAATAAAAAATTAAAATAGTTACAATCCCTAACAAAAATTCTTTCTTTTTAAAATAAGTTCCAATAATAAAACCTATTATTAATAGTAATGGAACATCTAAAATAAAACTCATTTTTTATAACTCCCTTTTTTTAGTATTCCTTCTTTAAAATACCAGTCAAGAACTGGTTTAACCCCCTTTATAAAATCAGGTTGTTTAAGCTTATAACCCTCTTTTTTCAACTTTGTATTGTCTATAATATGGTTATGGAAAATATAACTACTTAGATTCTTACAAAAACTAACTCTCTCGTGTTTCATCTTTGCTAAAAATTCCATAAAACCCAAAAATATTTTTACTGGCGGTTCACCAATATGGAATGATGGAGGACTTACATTCAAAAGCTTTGATAAATAATTCATGGTTTCATCAATTCTTATAGGTTTATTATCTGCAATATTATAAGTTTGTCCAATAGTATTTTTTTTCTTTGCTAAAAATAATGCAGATCCAACAACATCATTAACATGTACATTAGATACAAGAGCCGTACCATTTCCAGGAATTACTCTAATAGGAAATTTTGTTAAAAATTCAAAGGAAATAAATGTTCCATAAGAACTTCTTGGTCCATAAACTCCAGTTGGTCTTAAAACCGTTAATCCAATATCATGTTTTTTATGAAAATCTTGAATATATTCTTCACCAACAGATTTGCTTAGTTCATAATTATTTCCAGGAACAAAAGCAGTTTCTTCATCTGCTTTTTCTATATCGTCGGTATTTCCATAACCAGCTGCAGTACTCCAATGAATAACCCTTCTAACTTTGGATTTTAGAATAGCATCACATAAATTTTCTACCATATCAACATTAAATTTAAATGAATCTTCCTTAGAAGCAGCAAAATCAAACAAAGCAGCACAATGGAAAATAATATCAATATCTTTTAATAAACTTGGATCTATTTTCTTAGTTAAATCAGCTTTAACAAATTCTATTTCTTTATCATCTAGAATTCCCCATTTATCTTTTCTTAAATCAACAGCTCTTACTTTATACCCTTCTTTTTTTAATGCTTCAACAAGATGCCCACCAATAAAACCAGCAGCACCTGTTACCAACACTCTTTGCATAGTTTAAACTTAATTCGAGAATATATAAAATTAACTAAAACAAAAAAGTATATAAAATGATTTTGCTCTTGATAAAGAATGGGTATAGAAATAGGAATACTATTAGCAATCATAGCAATGATTGGATAGGGTTTTGGAGATTTCTTTATTCAAAAATCAGCAAGAAAATTTGGTAATTTGGAATCTTTATTTGCTATAACTTTATTTGGAGTAATAGTTTTAATTCCCTTTACGTATCAAAACATTCCTGAATTGCTAATTAATCCGAAATTATGGATTTTAATTTTAGCTTCAATAATACTCTTATTTGCAGCGCTTTTAGACTTTGAAGCTCTTAAGAAAGGAAAATTAGATATTGTAGAACCAATTTGGTCTTTAGAAATTCCAGTTTCAGCATTTCTTGCATTTATGATTATAAAAGAAAAAATAAGTTTTATGCAAATAATCTTAATAATATTATTAATAATAGGATTAATATTAGTATCATTTAAATCTTTAAAATTCTCTCGTAAAATATTTTTAGAAAAAGGAGTAATAATAGCCATAATAGCTGCTATACTTATGGGAACTGCAAATTTCTTTATTGGTTGGGGGGCAAGAATTTCAGATGCTTTGATGATTAATTTTTTCCTTAATGTTTTTATTGCATTTTTCTCATTCATATTCATTTTATCAAGTAAAGGTTTATCAAAATTTTATTCTGATATTAAAAAAGATAAAAAACTTTGGTTGGGGATGTGTATTTTTGATAATGTTGCCTGGATTGCATTCGCATTTGCAATGTCTTTAGCACCAATAGCAATAGCAGTAGCTCTTTCAGATAGTTATATTATCATAGCAGTTTTACTTGGTATGTTTGTAAACAAAGAATTCTTGCATAAGCATCAAAAATTAGGTCTTATAATAGCAATAGCTTCGGCACTTTCCTTAGCATGCATTACTTTCTAAATTTATGTATAAGATTATCTAAAATAATCTGTTATTGGAGGAGACTTAAGTTTTTTGACTAATCTAGAAGTTTCTTTTAAATCATTAATAGGCAATGTAAATTGAATATTCTCTTTATATGATTCGAGAGTTCTGAACGTATTACATATCAAATTGTAAACAAATTTATCTCCTACAAAACTTTTTTCTAACATTCCAACATTTCTCGTTTCTTCATAAATATAATCTAAAAAATGAGAATAAAGGCCCTCTTCAATAATTTCTGGATAAAAAATAGGGTTTATATGTCGATGTTTTTCTTCAATTAAAAATGATTTAAATTCTCCTGTATTTACATAATCAAAAACAGTTTTACAAAAATTAATCAAAATATCAAGAGATTTTCCCCCTTTTAAAATGTCTTTATGAAAAGTTTCCCACGCTCTCTTCCTCCTATTTCCTTCAATTTCTAAAGGATGGGGGTGCACACAATATATTGTAGGATTTTGTTCAATACTCGAAGGATTCATAATTAATTAAAGATCTAAAAATATATAAGATTATCTAATCTTCTTTTCTTTCTTTAATTTATTTAAAAAGTATTTAACATTAGGAGCTAATTTATAACCTTTATATTTAGAGTCTATCCATAAAATTTCTTTAGTATGTTTTCCTTTCCCAGGATTATTTTTTATTTTAGCTAACCAATGTATCAAAACAACAGGAATCTTCTCTCCGGTATGTGGTTTTTTCCAGAGCATTATCGGTTCTAATTCTTTAATAATTTCAATATCACACTTTATTTCTTGTTTTGTTTCTATTTTACAAGTTTCTTTTAATGTTTTATTTTTAAATATTGAACCGCCTGGAAATTTCAAAAAAGGATCTTTATCATCAAGAACAACAAGCATTTTTTTATTTTTAATAATAACAGGACCAGATGCAATAACAGATTTTACGATGCCTAATTGTTTTATCATTTTAAAAATTATTTAACAGGTCTAGACAAAACCATTTGTTTTTTAGCGTTCATTACTAAATTATCGAGAGCTTCAATTTTAGGTCTAATTGCTTTGGTCTGACTAATATAAAATTCCTTTTTCACTTTAGGATCAGCTAAATTTCGCAATGGTTTACTCTCGTATTCTCTTCTAAGTCCCTCTATTAATTCTTGAGACCTTGCTTCCTCTCTAAGAAGGTAAACAAGAAGGGACTGGATTCTGTAATCTGAAGAAGAATTAAAGGGATAAAAATTAGGGTGGCCATGTTTTTCATAAAAACTTTTTCTAGCTTGAATTTCATCAAAAATACTCATATTAATTTAAAGTATAAACAGATTTATATCCTTTTCTAAACCTCAATTATCTTTCCACTTCTTCCAACATTTATAATTTTAGTTTTTCCTGATTGTTCTTCTATACCGTCTGCCTCATGAACGTGGCTGCAAAGTAATATATCTGGCTTAAATGTATCAATAGCTTTTTTTACTCCTTTACTTCCGGGAAAAACATCTGTAAATTTCTCCATTAAACTTTTTTCAGGATGAACATGTGTTACCATTATTTTTGTTTTCATATCTTTTATTCCATCATATCCTTTCTTTAAAGCATTGAATATTTCTTTTTCACTTAACTGAAATAGTCCTATATTTGCCCCACCACATCCAAAAAGTCCAATATCTTTACATTTAATATAATAACCATGCAAATTTTTAACATCATATAATTCCGCTAAAAAATCTGCAGTTGCAATAGTTTCATGATTTCCGGGAATTAAAACAACCTTCTGTTTATTTTTAACAAAGGGTCCAATAATTCCAGAAGTACTTCTCTCCTCATAAGTTAAATCACCACAAAGGACCACGAGATCAACTTTTTCTTTTTTTGCTCTATCAGCTAGTTTTTTAGCTAGACTGGTATCTCCATGAATGTCGCCGGCAGCAAGTATTTTGAGTTTTTTCTTAGTCATAGTTTTTAATAAGTTAAAACTATATTTAAATTTAACTTAATTTTTAAGATTGTATACCCTACAGACATATGTCGATAGGGAGTTATAATTATAAGTTAACTAATTTCTTTCTATGAAAAAGGAAGAAATTAGAAAGGAATTCTTTAAATTAAAAGCCAAAGGGCATTCATATGCCCAATGTAGAAGATTACTGAAATCCCAATTTGACTATGAAATTACTGCAAGAACACTACAAAGATGGAATGAAAGATTGATCAAATGTGAATGGGATTTAAGAGACAAATCAAAAAGACCTAAATTAATTTATTATAAAATAAATAAAGAAATTGAGAATAGGATTCTATTCTTAAGAAAGAAAACTGGATTTGGAGAGAATAAATTAATTGAATATATTTCATTGGGACATACAAGCATAAATAAGGTTCTAAACAAATACAAACTCACAAAACCATTTGAGAATAGAAGAAAAAGAATAAAATATATTCGGTGGCAAAGAGAACATTCTAATTCATTATGGCAGATGGATATTTCAGATCAGAAAGTTGCTGGAATGTATCTGCTTGCTGTGATAGATGATTGCTCAAGGTATTGTATAGGATTGACTCCATTGAAACAAATATCAACAGCAATCATAACAAAAGTTCTTGATGATTTAATTGCTGAGTATAGAAAGCCAAGAGAGATTTTAACAGATAATGGTTCTGTATTTGGATTAAGAAGCAAGCATTCTAAATTCGATAGATGGTGCAGGAGAAGAGGGATAAAACATATTAGAACAGCAATTCATTCTCCTACTACGACCGGAAAAATAGAAAGATTATTCCAGACAATAAGCAAAGAATTAGAGTTCTGCAAGAAAGACTTAGAATTATTCCGCATGAGATATAACCATTTCAAGCCTCATAAGAGCCCGAATAATAAATCTCCAGCGAAGGTTTATTTTGACTTTGCTAAGCTATTTTAGCTTACGACATATGTCAGTGGGGAGCACACTTAATTTTTAAGATGTGCTTAATAAGAAGGATATTCTTCTATATCAAAAAATTCAATTGTTCTACCCTCAAAATTTTTTAGAGAAAGTTTCTTACCTTCTGATTCTAGTACTGTTTTTGGATTAATACAAATTTTTCCTCCATGATTTGGTGCATCAATCACATAACGTGGCACTGCCATTCCAGAGATATGACCATTGAGATTCTGCATTATGTCAATACCTTTTTTTACAGAAGTTCTAAAATGTTCTGTACCTCTTACAAGATCAGCATGGAACAAATAATATGGTTTTACTCTATTCTTCAACAACTTCTTGAACAATATTCCTAATGTCTCACTATCATCGTTGACGTTCTTCATTAATACGGTTTGATTTCCTAATGGTATTCCTGCATCAGCTAGTTTTGCCAATGCTTTCTCAGCAAGAGGAGTCAATTCAGAAGGATGATTAAAATGTGTGTTTAGAAATAACGGGGAATATTTTTTCAAGATATTTACAAGTTCTTCAGTTACTCTTTGTGGCATTGTACATGGCACTTTTGACCCTATTCTTATTATCTCAACATGTTTTATTGTTCTTATTTTAGATAGGATATTATCTAATTGTTCATCCTCAAGCATAAGAGGGTCTCCTCCAGATATAAGTACATCAGTAATTTCTGGATGTTCTTTTATATACTCAATACCTGCATCAATTTGTTTTTCAGATATTGTCTCAGTCTTGCCTACCTTTCTTTTTCTTGTACAAAATCTACAATACATCGCGCAAGTAGGACTCACTAAAAGTAGAACTCGATCAGGATATCTATGTATCAACCCCTTCACAGGACAGTATTCTTCTTCTCCCAAGGGATCATTAACACCTAATTTCCTGAATTCTATTTCTTCTTTGTTAGGAATAGCTTGGTTCCAAATAGGATCTCCTTTTTCTTTTATGAGACTGAGATAATACGAATTTATTCTCATTGGATATTTCTCAATAACTGTTTTAAGATCTTTCAATGAATCGTCTTCAAAGAAATTAGCCAATTCTTCAGCTGTTTTAATGCTTTTCTGCATTAATTCATGCCATTCCATCCCATAAAATTCTTCTGGTTTATGTTTCTGAAAAGATTTAACAGGACCCGAATTATCTTCTTCAACCTCTTCCATAAAACCAACAACCACTTTTTAATTCTTTTTTCATTCTTCTTTCTTTTTCATAAATTTATCAGCGCATCTACCACTACAAAATCTATAAGTTTCTCCATCGATTTCTATTTCAACAGGATTATCTCCAATAACTTTTTCACAATAACAGCACTTTCCACCTTTAAATTCATTGTAACCTTTCATAAATCCTTCTTCTACATTGGAGATTTCATCATCTTCTAATTCTTCTTTAGATTCTCCGGTATATATCATCATCTTCGTCTTTTGACATTTTTCTTCCCCCCTATGGATTTTATTCCGTTCATATACTTTTGCAAAACACTTGGAACTTTTATACTTCCGTCCTTTTGCTGATAGTTTTCTATTATTGCTACCATTGTTCTTGAAGTAGCTAAAGCAGTATTATTCAAAGTATGCAAAACTCTTTTATTACCTTTTTTATCAATACATTTAATATCTAATTTTCTTGCTTGATAATCTGTGCAGTTTGTTAAAGAACCTAACTCCCCATATTCCTTCAAAGTAGGTCTATAAACTTCAAAATCAGCGCTTCTATACTTCCAATCTCCCAAATCTCCTGAACAAAGTTCAATCCATCTGTAAGGAAGTTTTAATGCTTTTAATATGTCATCTGTATTTTTCATTAATTCCCCATAAAGTTTTTCAGAATCTTCCGGCTTACAAAAAATAAATTGTTCTACTTTATTAAATTGATGAGTTCTCCATAATCCTTTTTCATTTATTCCATGGGCCCCAATTTCTTTTCTAAAACACATTGAATATGAAAAATATTTTTTAGGTAAATCTTCTTCTTTAATAGTTTGTCCAGAATGCATTGCTAACAAAGATTGTTCCGCAGTTCCAATTAAATTTAAGTCTTCATCTTTTATTGAATACATAGATTGTTCAATTGCTGCCTTATCCATAGAAGCATAAACAGATTTATCATTTAACATCAAAGGAGTTTCTATATAATTATATTTTTTCTTTATCATAAAATCTATTGCAAATCTTATTAGTGCCTGATTTAATAAAGCTAATTCCCCCTTCAAATAATAAAATCCATTCCCAGAGACTCTGGCTGAAGCATCAAAATCTGCTAATCCTAATTTTTCAATTAATTCTACATGTGTTTTAATAGGAAATTTAAATTTAGGAACTTTTCCAACTTTTCTTATTTCTTTATTATATGTTGCATCTTTTCCACTTGGTGTATGTTTTGAAATTATATTTGGAATTTTAATCATGGCTATTCTTATTTCGTTTTCTAATTTTTTCTCTTCTTCTTCTAATTCAACTAATTTTTTAGGAATTTCTCTAGCTTTGCCTACTAATTCGTTCATAAGACTATTATTTTTTTGTTTTTGTGCCTTGTTAATCTTTTCAGAAATCTCATTTCTTTCATGCCTTAAATCGTCAACTTCTTTCTTAATTCTTCTCCAATCTTCATCATTTTTTAGAATTTCGTCAACTAGATCTAGCTTATTATTCTGAAATTTCTTTTTAATATTCTCTTTAACTAATTCTGGTTTTTCCCTTATAAGTTTAATATCAATCATAATATATCTTAGATTCTTAATCTTATTTAAAGATTATGGTGGAGCAAGATTTATATATTTAAAAACCGTGACTTAAATATGATTGAGGTGGAATTTCTAGGAAGAGCTGGTCAAGGTATTTTAACATCTTCTAATTTACTAGCTACTGCTGCATTCTATGAAGGCAAGTATACTCAATCTTTCCCCATGTTTGGAGCAGAGCGAGGTGGGGCCCCCGTTCATAGTTTTCTAAGGATAGATGATACACCAATTAATTTAAGATCTCAAATTCAAACACCAGATTATACGATTATATTTGATGATTCTTTACTAAAGGCAGAAAAAATAAATGCTAAAAAGGAGATTTTTATAAATTCAGATAAAAAACTAAACATGAAAGCAAATGTAATCTGTTGTTCTAAGGATAACAAATACTCCAACACTGCTTTAATATCTTACTTTATTAAAAAAACAAAATTAATTTCACTGCCTTCGTTAATTAAAGCGATAAAAGAAAGATTTGATTCAGAAACAGCAAAACAAAATATAGAAATTGCTGAGAGGTTTTACAAATTATGATCCCAACAATAAAAGAACCGGGAAGTACAAAGAAAAATAAAACCGGTAATTGGTCAACTACAAAAGCAGAAGTAGATTTTAAAAAATGTATTCAATGTATGCTTTGCTGGCAATCATGTCCGGATAATGCTATTCCTCAAAAAGATGGAAAAAGATTACAGACTGATTTTGATTATTGTAAAGGATGTGGAATTTGCGCAGAAGTCTGTCCTGTTAAAGCTATAAAAATGGTAAAGAGAGAATGAAAAAAATATTAATAATATTATTTATATTGAGTATACTTTTAATAGCAGGTTGTGGAGAGAAAGTGATACTTCAAGATATATACAAAGTTCCAACTGTAAATGTAGAAGCAACAGTAATTTCTCTATATTTAGATGATTTATATTTAGATTGTCAGAAACCAGAAGTATGCCCAAGAGATAGGGTGACTATTAAAATAGATAAAATTGATAGAACAAATGATCCTAACAATATTGTTAAATTAAATATTGGTGATGAAATTGAGGTCCCTCTTCTATATAGTGCTAGATTAGCTAAGGTTAGAAAGGATATTCCTCCAATTTGTGAACCTGGAGAAATTTTAAAATCTGAAAGTTGTATGATTGAAGGATGTGAAGGTTCAGAATGTACCATTTCATCTCCGCAGTATATTAAAAAACCTGCTGAACAAGAAGGAATATATTTAATCTATCATCTTCCACAAAGGGGTGAAGATATAGTTGAAAAAATACTCCCAGGATTAAAGGAAAATTCCAGATTAAAACTAACATTTTCAAATCCAATTACTCTAACACAAATAGGAGTTTATGAATTGATTATTTAAAATGAAAAAAATACAAGAATGTTCCAAAGCAATAGCAGAAGCAGTTAAATTATGTAATCCGGATGTAATCTCAGCATATCCCATCACCCCTCAGACGAGGGTAATTGAAAGGCTTGCAGATTTTGTAGATGGTGGAATATTAAATTCAGAAATTATTTATGTAGAATCAGAGCATAGTGCAATGTCTGCATGTATAGGAGCTTCAGCAACAGGTTCAAGGGTATTTACAGCAACTTGTTCTCAAGGTCTTGCTTTAATGAATGAAATGTTGTTCGTGGCAGCTGGTTTAAGACTTCCAATAGTAATGGTAAATGTTAACAGATCTTTATCAGCCCCAATTAATATTTGGAATGATCAACAAGATTCTATTTCCGCCCGTGATTCAGGTTGGATTCAATTATATGTAGAATCTACACAAGAAGCATATGATACTGTTTTCCAAGCTTACAAAATAGCAGAATCCTTAAACATTCCAGTAATGGTTTGCTTAGATGGTTTTATTCTCTCTCACATATACGAACCATTTGAACCTATAGAAAATATTAAAAAATTCTTGCCGGATTTTAAACCAAAATTTAAACTAGATCCAAAAGCACCAATAACAATCGGTCCTGTAGCAACTCCAGAACACTATATGGAAATCAGAGAATCATTGCATCAAGATTTAATAAAATCTAAAGAAACAATAAAAAAAATAAATTTAGAATTTAATAAAATTTATAAAAGAAAATATGGAGATGGATTAATAGAAATTATAAATCCAAAAGCAAAAACCGCATTCGTTGCAGCAGGAACAGTTTGTGGAACAATACGTGAATTTATTAAAAATAAAAATATTGGATTAATAAAATTAAAATGTTTCAGACCATTTCCAACAGAAGAATTGCAAAAAGCAACTAAAAATATTAAAAATTTAATTATTATAGATAAAGATATTTCATTAGGACAACAAGGAACATTTTATTCTGAAATAAAAGATGCTTTATACAATCCAAAAATAAAAATTCAATCTTGTATTGCTGGATTAGGTGGGAGAGATATAACTCTTAAACATTTAGACGAAGCATTAAGAGGTAAAAAATGGCTGAAATAAATGGTATTCCAGATATAGAATTATTCAATAGTGGACACGGTGCCTGCTTTGGATGCGGAGCAGCTCTAGCAATGCGTCTTATAATGAAAGCAGCTGGAAAAAATACAATTGTTACTCAAGCTACAGGTTGTATGGAAGTAATTTCAACTCCTTATCCTATGACAGCCTGGCACGTTCCTTTTATTCATTCAGCTTTTGAAAATACAGCAGCAACAGCATCTGGAATTTACAGATCTTTAAAGATGCAAGGAAAAGAAGATACTAAAGTTTTAGCAATAGCAGGTGATGGTGGAACCTTTGATATTGGCTTGCAAGCTTTATCAGGAGCCCTTGAAAGAAATGAAAAGATAACTTTCATTTGTTATGATAACGAAGCCTATCAAAACACAGGCATTCAAAGGTCTGGAGCAACTCCTTTACATGCAGCCACAACAACAACCCCTTATGGTAAAAAGATACACGGTAAAATGGGTTCTAAAAAACCTACACCATTAATAGTCTCTGCCCATAGAATACCTTATGTAGCAACAGCAAACATAGCTTATCCTCAAGATCTAATAAAAAAAGTTCAAAAGGCTCTAAAAAATCAGCCTTCCTATGTTCAAATACTCTGTCCTTGCACTCCTGGATGGAAAATCCTTTCAAATTTAACAATAAAGATAGCAAAACTAGCTGTTGAAACACGAATGCAAGTATTATACGAAATAGAAAATGGAAAATTAACAATAAATAATCTAATAGAAAATCCAAAACCTCTTAAAGAATATTTAAATTTACAAGGAAGATTTAAAAACCTTTCCAAAGAAGACATCGAAGAAATTCAACAGAAAATTAATGAAGAATATTCCTATTTAAGAGAAATAGAGAAAGAAAAAGCAAAGATTTAAAAACAATTGTTTGAAAATATATGTTAAAAAGAAAAAGTTTAAATATGAGTTAAATAACTTTACTTTATTCAATGGGGGTTGCAAAATTTGGTAAAGAAAAAGGATATTTTTGAGGTTTTTTTTAGAAGAAAACCAGCTATGATTCTAATGGCTCTTAGAAAGGGGGGCAAAAATAGATATGGTTCAATCCTAGCTAAAGAAGTTGATTGTACATATTCTCATGCTGTTAAAATCTTACAAGAAATGGAAAGATCTAAGTTAGTAAGCTTCGAAAAAATGGGTAGAATTAAGACCATCAAGCTAACTGATCCGGGAAATAAGATTGCGGAGCATATAGAACACATTAAATCAATGCTATAAATGTTTTTTTAGACCTTCTATTTGTCTTATCTTCGTGTTTTCAAATAAAAATTCTCTAAATTTATTATCTGTTTTAATTCCATACTTCTGAAAAAGAAATCTTAGTTTATGATACAAAGATTTTCCTTCCTTATCAAGATCAACAAGTATGATACATTCCCTTCCATCTTTGATAATCTCTTCTGTAATCTCAAATATTGGCTTGGACAAAGTGATTATATTGCTAACACCATTATCTTCTAAAACTTTTTTATCATTCTTGCCTTCAACTAAAACAATCTTACTTTTAGAATCCTCTTTTAGTTTAATTATCCATTCGTTCAAATCTTGCATTAAAAGAAGAAGTTCTATAAGTTTTTAATCATTTGGATTGTGCTATTGCTTTTTGTAATAATTGTCTTAATTTTAATAATTGGGTTCTCTCATATTCTGAATTATAACCTAACCTTTTAAGATCATCCAAATTCCCATTGATATTAATAACTTCGTCTAATGCAGATCTAAAATCTTTAACAGTTTTTGCGCTATTTATATCTCTACTTAGTTTTCTTAAATCATTATCTATTCGAACTAATTGTAAATAAAATTTATCTACTTTGAAATTCTTTTGAAATATTAATTGTCCAACCGATTCTTGTTGGGTGATATTTAATTGTTTAAAATATTTATTATTAAACCATTCTCTTCTTAATTGCACCCCTTCTTTATTCGCAAAATTTGCAAAGGCAAGAGCCGCCGAAATAGCAACAATTACGCCTGCAACTAAACCAATTAATTCTTTTTTAGAAAAATACTCATTTAAAGTCATAAAAATATAAAGTCTTAACTAATATATATATATTGGTTCTAAAAAATATAAAACGGGCCCGACGGGATTTGAACCCGCGGCCTACTGATATCTCCTATATTACTAAGAGTCAGTTGCTCTATTGCTCGTTTCTTTAAAAACTCCAAGCTGAGCTACGGGCCCACAAAACTAAAAACAAGACAGAATTTAAAAACTTATCTAAAAAAGCTTAAAATTCCCTTCTGAATTAACCATAATACAAATAACCAAGTTAAAAAATTATATATTTGAAACATAGCCAAAGCGATAAAGATAGCAGATAAAACATCCATAAGACTTCCAAAAGGATTAAAGAAAATTATAGCTTTTAAAATAAGATATCCTACAAAGAACCAAGCCAGATTAAATACTTTAAATTTTAATATGGCAAGACTTAATCCAGCCAAGATATCCATTATTCCTAAAAGCAAAACTAACATAAATTAAATAAAGACTAACCCTATAAAAAGATTATGGAAATTAAGAATTAAAGAATATTCTTTAAAACAATAAAGCTTAAATACCTATAAGTATACTTATAAGTAATATGGTAGAAATAGAAGTAAATTTTTTGAAATGTGAAAGGTGTAATCATAAATGGGTGCCAAGACAAAAAGAGATTAGAATATGTCCAAAATGCAAATCAGCTTATTGGGATAAGAAAAAATGATTTCAACAGAGAATTTTATTCTTAGAGAATATCAAAAAAATATTGTAGAAACCTGCAAAAAGAATAACACGCTGGTTGTCGTTCCAACAGGTCTAGGAAAATGCTGCACATTTGAGACTCCAATTTTATTAGATGATGGAACTTTAATTGAAATTGGTAAATTATTTGAAATTAATCAAAAAAAGTTTATAAAAGATACCAATAAACACAAAATAATTCAACCAAATAAAAATATTTATGTTCGTTCTTTAAACAATAAACTTAATTTTGAAAAGGATAAAATCGAGGGAATCCACAAAATATATAATAACAAAAAGTTAATAAAAATAAAAACAGCCACCGGAATAGAAATAATAGTAACACAAGAACACCCTTTTCTATTTTTAAACAACAATCTTAAATGGGAAAAAGCTAAAAACTTAAAAAAAGGGGGTTTTATCGCTACACCTTCAATTATTAATCTTAATTGTAAAAAGGTTGAACTACCATTTCTTGAAGTTTTTAAAGAAAAATATCATACTTTTTCCACCTTTCTAAATTTAAAAAACTCAAAGATAATAGACATAAAAGAATTTAAAGAAAGAAAAAATGGTGGGAATGAAATAAAAAGCATTTTCATAACAGGCAGTAAAAGTAATAAAACCCCCATAAAACAAATAAAGTTTTTGGATAAAAATCTTGCATATTTTCTAGGATTAGTAATAGCAGAAGGACGTATTTCTGGTGGAATAAAATTTTATAACGAAAATGAAGTCGTTCTTAAAAAATTTATGGAGGTATCTAAAAAAATTTTTGAAATAACGCCTAAAAAAATAAACGGTGGACTTCAGATTAGTTCAACTGCCGCTTATTTCTTTTTGAAAAGAATTTTTAATATGAAACTAAATCAACATTCAAGAGAGAAAACAATTGAACCTATAATCTCGAAAAGTCCAAATGAAATAATAGCATATTTTATAGCGGGGCTATATGACGGAGAAGGATATATTTCAAAAAAACAAGCATTAATAGAATTCGTAAGTGCAAGTAGAGATATTTGCAATAAACTTTCTTATTTACTACTAAGATTCGGCATTAAACCACTAATAAAAGAAAAAGTTAAATGGGCTACAAATAGTTCAAATCCCAAAAAAAGGACTTATTTTTCGATATTTATAGAAGGGAAGGAAGATATATTAAAATTTTATAAAAAAATTCCAATAATGCATCCTAAAAAGAAAGCTCTTCTCCAAAAAATTATAAATAATAAAAAAACGCATAATACAAATAGAAATCTAATTAATATTTCTCAAAAAATTAGAGATATAAGAAACAGACTCAGATTAGTTACTTGGAAAAAAGAACATATAAATTTAAAGCGTGTCGATATGTGGGAAACAGGAAGAAGAAAATTTTCTAAAAGTACCCTAAAAAAGGTGATTGATAGTTTTGAAAGGAAATTACAAAAATTAGATTTAATTAAGAGGGACATAGAATTATTTATAAAACTAATAAAAATATTACAACTAAAACCGCAATTTTATAATAAACAAATAATGGACAAAGCAGAGAATATTAGAAAAGTCCTTAACAAATCAAAAATTTCTTTCCGAAAAATAGGTATTTGTTATATTCCAACAACTAAATCAACAACAAAGAAAAAAATAAAATACTTAAAAGAGATTGTAAATGAATATAAAAACCAAATCAAAGTAAAGGATGATGTAAATGAATTAAAAATTTTTATAAGTAATGAAATATATTGGGACAAAATAAAAGAAATTTCTTATACCAAATCAAAATGGGTATATGATTTAACATTAAATAAAAATTTTAATTACATTGCGGGAACTAATGGCGGTTTAGTATCACATAATACAGCAATAGCGATAGCATTAACAGAAAATAGAATTAATTTACATCCAGATTCAAAAGTACTTATTCTTGCTCCATCAAAACCTCTTTGTAATCAACATATTCAAACATTCAAGAAAAATACAACCCTTCAAGAAGATAAAATATTATTATTAACCGGAGCGATATCTCCAAGTAAAAGAGAAAATCTATGGACAGAAGCTCAAGTAATAATAGCAACACCGCAAACAATTCAAAAAGATTTAGAAAATAAAAGAATTAGTTTAAAAGAATTTTCATTATTAGTTATAGATGAATGCCATAGATCAAGAGAAAAATTTGCAAATACTATAGTAACAAAATATTATTGTGAACAATCTAGATTTCCAAGAATTCTGGCACTAACTGCTTCTCCGGGTTCAACAAGAGAAAAAATAAAAGAAATTTGTGATCATCTAAGAATCGAAGCAGTAGAAATTCGTTCAGAACAAGATGATGATGTAAAAGAATTTGTGCAAGAAAAGAAAATAGAATGGATAACTGTAGAACTCCCAAAAGAATTCAGATTAATAGAAACAAAATTAAAAAATGTATACAAAGAAAAACTAGTTTCTTTAGAAAAATTTGGAATAAGAAAAAATGCAACAAAAAGAGAGCTTCTAGCACTACAGATAAGACTACAAAAAACAATTAAAAAATCATTTTCATTCTTCTACGGTATCTCTTTAGTGGCTCAGGTGCTTAAATTAAATTATGCAATAGAACTTCTAGAAACACAAGGATTAAAACAATTACAAACATATTGGGATAAATTAAAGGGAGAAACAACAAAAGCAGCCCAATCTATTATAAAAAATCAAGAAATAGTAGATGCTATGGAATTAACAAATAAATTTATTGAAATAAATCATCCAAAACTGGAAAAAATAAGAGAGCTACTAATAAACAATTTTAAACAAACTCCAGATTCAAGAGTAATCATCTTTGCAAATTATAGGAATACCATTGATGTACTAATGGAAGAACTTAACAAATTAAAAGAAGTAAATGCCATTAATCTTGTGGGTCAAAAAGAAGGACTTACACAAAAAGAACAGATAAATAGAATAAAACAATTCGCAGAAGGAACTTTTAATACTTTAATTTGTACAAATATAGGGGAAGAAGGATTGGATATAGCAACAGCAGATTTTGCAATATTCTACGAACCAGTTCCATCTGAAATACGTACAATCCAAAGAAAAGGAAGAGTTGCTAGAATAACAAAAGGAAAAATAATCTTCTTAATTACAAAAGGAACTCGTGATGAAGCTTACTATTGGTCTTCAAAAAGAAAAGAAAAATCAATGAAATCTGTGCTATATGGGATGAAAAATAATTTAGAAAAACAAGATACTCTTTTTTCAAAATGATAAAAATAATCGTAGACAATCGTGAACATAAGGAAATAATAGAAGAATTAGAAAGAGAAAATATTCCCTACAAAAGAGAGCAATTAGTAATAGCAGACTTTGTAATAGAAAACATCGGAATAGAAAGAAAAACGCAAAACGATTTCATTAATTCAATAATTGATAAAAGGCTTCTAAATCAATTAATAGAACTTAAAAATCACTTTGAGATCCCATTATTAATTTTAGAGGGAGATAAAAATCTTTATTCAATAAGGGATTTTCATCCAAATGCAATTCGTGGAATGCTTGCCTCAATAACTCTAGATTATCAAATCCCAATAATATTTACAAAAAATCATCGTGATACAGTTGCCTTTTTAAAAGTTATCATAAACAGAATAGAAAAAGGTCATAGAATTGTTAGTTTGTTAAAAAAGAAAAAACCTCTAACACTAAAAGAACAGCAAGAATACTTAATAGAGTCTCTTCCAGGAATTGGACCAACTATAGCTAAAAATCTTTTAAAAAAATTCTCAACTATAAAAAATATTATAAATGCATCAGAAGATGATCTTAAAAAAGTAGAAAAATTAGGCCCTAAAAAAGCAGAAGAAATTAAAAAGTTAGTAGAAAAAGAATACTAAACATGTCTCTTAGCAATTTCTTGAGCATACCATTCTAAATCAACATCATAAATTCCTTCATGATCCAATTTCAAAACTTTTATTGGAGACATAAAAATATAAAGAGTTCCCTTATTTTGTTCATGAATCAATTCTTTTTGATCTTCTATAAACTCGGATTTAATACCCCTCATTGTTAAGATATCAATCAAATTTTGTTTATAGTATTCCTCCTCTAGGATGGGGTAATTCTCTAGTATCAAAGTCCCTTTATTAAAATTATATATTTCTTGATGTTTTAAGAAATCGTCAATAAGAGAAAATATAAGATTTTTTCTTTTTTCTCTAATTTCGTTTTCAAGATTATTTAGAATCCCTTTTATATTTTCCATTAAAAAAATAAGGGGTTGATTAAGATTTATAAGAATTATCAATCTAAAATATAGTTTTCTAAAACTGTATATTGTGGTCCGTCTTTGCTTAATACACTTGAAAAAAGCTTAAAACTATCGATCTCAAACTCTATTGGTTTTATCTTAACTTTTTTAATAATCTCTAAAAATTTAATTTTATCCTTGACAAGTTTTACTCTTCCTAAAGTAAGATGGGCTTTAAATTCAAATTCTTCTTTAAACTCCATTAATTCAGAATCAACTTTCCTATGTAATTCAATTAAATCTTTAGCAGGTTCCAATCCCACCCAAATAATTTTAATAAAATGTTCTCCGGGAAAAATTCCAGTATCATTTAATTTAATTTTAAATTTTTTAGATTTAACTTCTTTTAATTTTATTTTTATTTCTTCTAATTTATCTTCAGAGATTTCTCCTAAAAATTTTAAAGTAATATGCAAACTTTTTTTATCTACAAATTTAATTTTCGCAGGCAAAACCCTAAGTTCTCTTTCTAGCCCAAATAAATAATCTTTCATTTCTTTTGAAAGATCCACACCAATGAAAACTCTCATCTATTCAAGACCTCTACAATTTCCCGGGCCAATTTTACAGTTATTTCTTCTTTATCTTTTTTAGGATTAACCTCAACAAGATCCATCCACTGCAATTCTTTTAATCTTTTAATTCTCTCTAAAAAATAAATTAATTCTCTGCTATGCATGCCTAAAGGTTCTAAATATCCAGTACCTGGTGCAAATGCAGGATCAACAACGTCTATATCTATACTTAAATATAATTTACCAAAACTTCTTGCAATTCCCATAATAATATCACAAGTTTCAACAACATTATTATACAAACTATAAGCAGTAAAATATTTTATGTTATATTTTTTTAAAAAATCATGTTCTTCTTTTGTTATAGCTCTCGCTCCGATTATAATAATATTTGTTGGTTTGACTAATTTATCATTAACTAAAAGTCTTAAAAAATTCTCATGACTTAAATTAAAATCATCATAACAATCAGGATGTGCATCAAAAATAATTAATCCACATTTCTCATTAGCCTCAGAAAATGCTTTAAACAAAGGATAAGTCATGCTGTGGTCTCCTCCAACAAATAATGCATTATATTGTGTGAGATTTCTTGCAGTTAAGTAAATATTCTTATTACAATCATCAATATTATCTTTAACTGTTTTTATCTCTATGATGTCTCCTTTAACTCCGTTTAGAATTTTATCAGGAGCTTCTTCGCAACCTATATTCTTCCCTAAACACCCTTGAGAGGTTCTTACCTTAACAAATTTCATTATGAATAAGCTTTGTCAGCTAATTTTTTTAAGATATCCCTCTTTTTTCTTATAGGCTTTAATAATAAATTTATTTCCTTAGCAACAGCTCTTTTCAGATCTAAGGGATGTAAATTCTTATTAACAAAGTCTTTTTCTATATCTTCGTAATTAGAGTAAACTAAATTCTTCCCATATTTTGGATCTCTTTCAACAACGAATTTTTCTTTATTATCGGATTTTATTATCATAATCACATGTTTCAAGAATGCAAGTACTCCATTATCTTTAACTTCCCCCGCAATGCAATAAGCTTCACTTATTTTTTTATTAACAGTTTCTTCATCATCTAAAATATCAACTTTACTTTTTTCGTCAGAAGCACTCATCTTTTTCCCAATTAATCCGGGAATTAAAGGAAACATTATTTCTACCCTTTTCTTATAATCTAATTTTGGTAAACTTTCTCTTGCTAATACCATTATTTTTCTTTGATCTGTTCCACCTAATTGTACATCAACTTCTAAATATTGTTCATCTAAGGTTTGCATGATAGGATAAATAAATCCGCTTAATTTTGGATTTTCATCAAACTTAACAACTTCTGAAGCAGCTTTCTTGCAATCATTAGCAGAAGTAAATATTGACATTCTTAAAACATCCAGCATATAATCTGCTTTCAATTGATAATCAGATCCTTTAACGAATTCAAAATTATTTATTTTAGCTCCAATTGATTCAAACATAAGAGGAATTATTTTTTTATAATAATCGTATCTTTTGTCTAATATGTTCCAAGGAGTGTTGTCTAATGCTCCATGCAAATCAGCTAATAAAAGTTTAACTTTAAATCCTGCTTTTAAAAAATCAGCTAGTTTTAAAATCCAGAAATAATAAGCAATATGGGGCTTCCCTGTTATTGCAGTTCCTATATAAACTACAGGAGTTTTCTTCTGTTTTAATAATTCTTTTAATTCTCCTTCTTCAATTATTTCAAAGGTATTTCTCTTGATAAGATTGAATTTTTCATTAATATCCATACTCTAAAATAAATCCTAAGATATTTATATCTTTCTATATTCTAATGGTTATGAAAGAAAAAACACTATTGAAAATAGCAGTTATTTCATCTTTAATAGGTGTTCTAATCCTTGTTTATATATCAGATAGCTTAAGCCCTAAAGAGTATAGAATATCAAACTTAACAAAAGACAAATTAGGTGAATTAGTAGATGTAAAAGGTAGCATTTCAACACTAAGAGAAACACCCGGATTATATATTATTACTCTAACAGATGAAAGTTTTTCTATTCCTGTTATAGTTTTCAAAGAAGAGAATCTTACCATAGAAAAAGGTTCTCTAATTAATGTTAAAGGAAAGGTGATTGAATATAATGGAATGTTAGAAATTCAAGCAGAAGAAATAAAATCAATATGATACTAGAAATTATTATTGCAATATTTTTGGGTTGTCTGATGGGAACTTTTACAGGCACAACTCCAGGTATTCATATAAATTTAGTTTGTACTTTAATATTAGCGTCTTCATTTTTTCTTTTGCAATTTTTATCTCCATTAGTGATTGCAGTTTTTATAATTGCAATGTCAATTACTCACACCTGGACAGATGCTCTTCCATCAATATTTTTAGGAGCTCCAGATGATAGCACAGTTCTCAATGTTCTTCCAGGACACAGAATGCTTCTTCAGGGTCATGGATATGAAGCAGTTTATTTAACCGTAATTGGAAGTTTATTTGGATTATTACTTACAGCAATTTTTATTCCTTTAATGATTCCATTTTTGAAAATTGCTTATCCAATATTCAAAGAATATATTGGATATTTTTTAATTGTGGTTTGTTTGTTTTTGATTTATCGTGATCCTACATCAAGAATGTGGGCTCTGATTATATTTCTTTTATCGGGAGTATTAGGAATAGCCGTCTTTAACATTTCAATACTCAAAGATCCTTTATTTCCAATGCTTTCTGGTCTATTTGGAATAAGTAATTTAATTTTAAGTTATAAAAACAAAATAAAAATTCCAAAGCAAAATTTAGATGTGGAAAATTTAGATAAAAAATCAACTACAAAAGCCCTAAGTGCGAGTGTAATTGTTGGTAGTATAGCCTCCTTCTTCCCAGGATTAGGACCCGCTCAAGCTGCAATAATTGCAACCCAAATTACAAGAAAACTTAATGTGAGAGGATTTCTAATTTTAGTGGGTTCTCTAAATACAGTAAACATGCTAGTTAGTTTAGTTACTCTTTATGCGATTGATAAAGCAAGAAATGGTTCAATTGTTATAATGTCTCAAATTCTGAAAAGTTTTGATTCAAATTATTTAATTCTTATGTTAGGATGCTCTTTAATTGCTGCAGGGATTGCAACATCCATTACAATAAAACTTGCAAAAAAATTCTCTAAGTATATAACCAAAATAAATTATCAAATTCTTTGTTTAGTTATAATTATTTTTGTTTCTTCTCTAGTTTTTATTTTAACGGGTTTTATGGGATTATTTGTATTGATAATTTCTTCATTTGTTGGTATGATTCCACAACTTAGAGGTATTGGACGCAATCACTTAATGGGTTGTTTACTTCTTCCGGTTATTTTATATTTTATACTATAAAATAGAGAATACAATTAAATAATACTTATAAATTATTAATAATACTAAAATGCATGGAAAAAAATAAAAATGTTCGGAGAACTGCCTGTCCCTATTATGGATTTTATATGGGTCCTGGTATTTTACTAGATCAAGAAGGAAATGAATGTGCTCTTCTAATAAACTCTTATAGTCCTTGTATGAGAGAAATGAATAAACAAAAACCGGATTGGGAATTATGTTCGTTTAATAACCTCAAAAATAAATCAATCATTGAAGATATTGTTAATAATTTTAGAGTTTTTCCTAAAGAGTTTAAACCTAAATGCATGCCCTTCAAACAATGGTCGGAATATATAAAAAATCAGCAATCACTTAGTCCAGAAAGTTGATAATAAAATATATTTATCCAAACCATTTTCCAAGTCCTTCTTGTTTCTCTGCTTCTCTTCCGAAAACACTTTCTATTCTTAATCTAGTTAAATCTAAAGTTTGTTTTAAATAACTTGGTAGATTAAATTTTCTAACTAAACTTAAACTAGGTTCTAAATATTTTACTATACTTCCTTCTGCAACAGTAAATAAAATCTTTCCTCCGCATTTTAAACAAATTCCCTTTAAAGGAGGTCTTCTATATTTTTCATTGCAACTAACACACCTAAATTGCTGTTGGGAAAACTTTCTTAAATTTCCTTTAATATCTCTCATAAAATGTCTATCAATTAATAATCTAGCGACATCTGCTTCATCAACAGCCCTTATCATTTCAGCTAATCTTATTTGCCCTAAAACTTTTTCTTCCATAGTTGGTAATTTTTTATAAACACTTCCGATTACTCCTTCATTCATGCTTTTTGTGTCATGTGTGAATCCAAGGTCAAAGTATTCCCTTTCACCTCCAAGTCTGCTTCTATACTGTTCTATCTTAAGGTCCCAAGGTTGTTTATACCTCATTCCCGCTTCATAAAGTTCCAAAGGATATTCCGAAACAATATCCATATCAAAAACCATATCATCTACTTCACTAGCAATTAAATTAGAAGACAATACCAAAGGAGCATCTTGGGTTCCGCCTCTATGTGCAGGTAAGAAACCCCTTGAAAAATTAATTAAAGCATCTAATAATAACATCACACATAATTCATCTCCGTCGCAATCTCTTCTACAAGCACAATGCCACAAAGGATGTGCAAAACAACACTGCGTTTTAGAAAATCCAATAATTCTTCCAACAATAGTTGCACTGATATGTGGAGCTAATCCTAAAACTAAATGTCCTGCTAAATCATCTTTGCTTTTTAAATTATAATAACTATTCATCCCATACAATTTAATTAATAATTCATCAATAAACTGTGAAACTCTAAATAAAATAGAATCGGCTCCTTCTTCATCAGATTCTTGACAGCCCGGAAGAATTAAATCTTGTGGTTTTAATTCAAGTAATTGACCTTCATTTTCTAAAGGTTCCCCATGAAGGTCATACAAATATCCTAATTCTTTTAATTTATTTACGCTAGTTCCTATTTCATCAGGTCTGAAAGAGGTAACAGGCATTTCAGTCATATCATATCTTATAGTTCCATCTTTATTGACATGTAAATTATAAGTAGATCTTATTATTCCTTTAACTAAATTTTCAGGTACATGATCTTTATTGCTCATTCCTTTTACTCCTTTAATTAATGCAGGAACAGAATCTAAATTTAATTTTCTTAAAGCAGAATTAAAATAGTGTTTAATATCTATTTCCATTCTTTTATAACTCATAAGATTATCATGCTTGCACTCTTCAACAAGTTTATCACAATAATTACAATAATATCTTTTTTTGGTTTTGAGATCACATTCTTCACAAACAAAATAAATAGTTTCTCTTCCACAATTTTCACAGTAGTATAAAGGAAATTCTCCCGTTACTTTTCCTTTTTCTAAAGCAGCTTGTAAGGACCTCATCTTACCCCCCTCCTCTCCAACAGGGAATAATATGTTGGGGTTTCCTATTAATTTTCTAATTTTAGATTTTTCTGGCCTTCCCATTCTAGCTCCAATAAATGTGCCAGATTTGTCTCTTACTTTTAATAAAGAAAGTTCGTTTATAATTTCTAAAACATTTTCTCTATTAGGAACATTAATTTTAATATTATCGGGATTATTTAAAAAACCCAAACTGCAAGCTAATCCCTTTAACCAATCTCCTTCAATAATAATTTTATTTTCTTCTAGTTTATGTGGTAATCCAAGTAATTCTAAAACCCTCTTTGCGCCTAAATCAGAAATATTAATTTTTTCTTTAGACCTATATCCCGATTCTAAAGCATTTATTAATTTTAAAAAATCTTCTTTAGTTATATCATTCCAATGATAAGTATACCTTGGATGTAAAGGAATACTATACTCTTTAGAAATTTCATAAGCACCATCAAAACTTAAAAAATTAATATTTTCTATTTTAAAATCTTTATTTTTGCTTTTTATTTCTTGCAACCACCAATCTTCACAATATCCCGGAGGGCATAATTTATGTCCTCTGTTAAAAAATTCTCCATAACTTACTAAAAAATCACCTAAAAATAGAATTTCTTGAATTTTATCTTTATATTTCTTGGCAATTTCTACATCATCTAAAAATAAAACCTCTCCATCCTCTAACTTAACAATAGGTCCTTCCATACTATCACAAACAGACATGGCACTGCTCTTTCCAGGTCTCTCATATTTCAATTGAGTTCCAACACCGATGTAAGATTTCAAAATTATTTGTGTAGCAGGATGCATAGCCATACTGCTTATTCCGGAAATCCTGCATCTTCCATATCTTAATCTAAAACCTCCAATCCTCATAGGATAAGTTAAAACAGGTCTTCCAGCAACAATATCTTTTATGAAATGATAATCAGGTATTAATTTTTTATCACCTGCTTCCGTAGTTTTAATTTGTTTTCCAGATCTAATATTTTTTTGTAATTTTATAAATCCATCTAAAAAATCCCATTCGATGATTCCAAGTTCATCTTTAAACTTATTTATCTTCCCCCAGAATTTAGCGGCCTTCTGTGTCAGACACTCCCCCATAACTAAACAAACCCCACTTCTTATTCTATTTGCTTCTACTCTGTCTAAATCTTTATAATTACTAACTTCTAAATCTTCAGAAGGTTCTCCTCCTACTTGTATAGGACAGTATTTAGTCATGTATTCAACTTCTTCTTCACTCGGAAAATATTGTAGATTAGTAATTCTCTCATGGAAATCTCTAACTTCAGTTGACATTCTTTTTATTTCTTCTTCGGTTGGATCATATTTTTCATAACCCATATTTTTTCTAACATAATCTGCAACTGCAATTCCAGCACAAGCAGCAGTTGTTCCAGCACTTCTTATAGGTCCAGAAAACATTAAACAAAAATACTCCTTCCCATCTCTTCTCTTTTGAATTTTTAATTCTGTGAATCCTTCTAATGGTGTAGAAACAACCCCATTTGTTAAATAACCAAAACCAAACCTAATTCCAACTTCCATAGCCTCTCTCTTATCTTTAAACTTACAAAACTTTTCTCTTGCAACTTCTAATGCAATCTTAAAAGCAACCCTCCAATCAGATTTTCCATATTCTTTTTCTAATTCTGAAATTCTTTCTACAACATTACTTTCTTTAATCTGTGGAGCAACAACACTTATTAATCCAACAACTCTTTCAGCCATATTTTTTGTAGCAAGAATACTTACACTTGTTTCGGGATCATAACCTTTAGATCTAGCTTGATTAGCAATAATATATGCCTGTTTAATCTCATCATCGAGTTTCTTAAAATACTCTTCAATATCTTTTTTCTTATTTAATTTCTCTTTCATCTTCAAAATTTAATATTTTTATATTTCTATCTTTTAAATTAACAAGTACTATTTTATTTGGTTCTGGAATAATTCCTCTTCTTTCTTGATCAACAGTTCTATCAATCCAGCATCCTCCAGCAATCATTGTAACATTTCTATAACTTGAAAGCATAATCTTGTGTATATGTCCCGTTACAAAAAAATCAGGTATATCATCAATGAATAAAGGATCCTGTTTGTGATGAGGAACATACAAATTAGAAGTATGACTTGGAGCTAAATGTCTTTTCTGCAACAAAAATTTCATTATTGAATCTATTTTTTGAAGTTTTCCTCCTTTTCTTATACTCTCAACATTCTCAGCATAATAAGGAATACTATAACCATGATACAAAAGAATCTTAAAACCTTCAAAACCTTCATAAGCCCCGATGTTAACGAGACATGGGTTACTTAAACAATAAACATTTTCTAGTTTATATAAATCAGGAGCTAGATTTTTATCAATAATTGGTTGTGGTTCAGATAACCTCAAAGCATCATGATTTCCGCCAATTAAAATGATTTTAACATCTTTTCTTATTTTTCCTAAAAATTCCGCAAGAATTTTATATTGCTCATAAATATCTAAAATCTCTAAACTTTCGTCTTGTCCAGGATGTATCCCAACACCATCAACCAGATCTCCCGTAATAAATAAATATTTTACCTTGCTTGCGATTTCTCTTTGCTCTTCTGTTCCACTATTGCAATTCAACCAATCAATCATTCTTAAAAAATTATCTTTAAAAAATTTATTAGATCCAAGATGTAAATCAGAACTAAAAATAATATACTCATCATTAGCAGATCTTTTTAATTTATTATTAACAGGAATATCTGGAAAAAATAAATCATTTACAAAGATTATATTTTCTCCTGTAACTCCGGTAACTCCAATCACTTCATCAAGAACAATATCATTTGCTATTTCAAAAAGTTCTGGTTTATTTTTACTTATAAGAATATTAATTATTCCAGTTAAATCTTCAATTCTTACTAAAATATTTTTTGTTTTTGTATAATTCTTGCTGACAACCATTCCAATCAGAGAGACTTCTTCTCTTTCTGTTCTCATTCCCACCCTATTAATTGAAATTGTATTTTGTAATTCTTTTCTTTTAATTAGAAGATTTTTAGTATTTTCGTATCTTAATTTAAAATAGTCTACAAAATCCTGCACTTCTCTCTTCTTAGATTCCTCTTTATAATTTCTTAAAATTTTAAAATCTGTAGAAATTAATTTATTATTGGATTCCGTCAGCATTTCAGAAGTTAAAATTATGGGTTTCTTTTCAAGACCATTAAGTTTATTCAAAAAACCTTCAACATCAAACTTATCAGGAAGGGCCTCTATGAAATCTTTACTAATTAAATAACCTTTTTTTAAAATTTGATTTATCTCTTCTCTCATAGATTTAATCCTTCTTTCAAAATTTCTTTAATTTTTGGAATGGTTGATTGAGGAATTGATAGACATATCTGTCTAGATCTACCATATCTCCCTTTACTAATAACCTTAGTATGAATTATTCCAAGCATATCAAACTCACAAATAATATCGGAAATTCTTCTCTGGGTTAATGTAGCTAATCCTGCCTTCTCGCAAAGATCTCTATATATCTCAAAAATATCCCCGGTATAAACATCTAATCCATTATTTTTCTCATAAAGATTTAGTATAGACAACAAAGTTAATTGGAATTGTTTGGGTTGTGTCCTAACCACATCTAAAACTTTATCTCTTTCTATTTTATCTTCAGCGTAATCAAGATCTTCTATTCCAATTTGTGTGCTTCCTTTTCTCTCGGCTAATTCTCCAGCAACCCTTAAAAGATCGAGGGCTCTTCTAGCATCTCCATGTTCTCTTGCAGCATAAGCAGCACATTTTTCAATAACTCCCTCTTTGATAGTATTCTTTTTGAAGGCTGCTTTGCCCCTTTCTCTTAAAATATCTTGTATCTGTGTAGCATCATAAGGCGCAAATACTAATTCTTCTTCAGATAATGAAGATTTTACTCTGGGATCCAAGATATCTGTAAACATAAGATCATTAGAAATCCCAACAATAGAAATCTCACTATTTTTTAATTCTGCATTCAATCGAGTAAGATTATATAATAAATTATCGCCAATCTTCTTTACTAATTGATCAATTTCATCTAAAACGATTATTAATAATATTTTTTCCTTATCAACAAGATTAATAAATA
>Ga0210057_1001989_pt1 | contig 30103 bp, 22 predicted proteins | sample CryGeyCG2114_010_2_FD_183968 | JGI IMG/M metagenome (GOLD analysis project Ga0210057, IMG submission 183968) | Groundwater microbial communities from aquifer - Crystal Geyser CG10_big_fil_rev_8/21/14_0.10 (SPAdes) (version 2) | ecosystem: Environmental > Aquatic > Deep subsurface > Groundwater ...
TCAATCGCACTGGCACTTTCATCACACTACCTGGTCGACTACTTCACAAACAACGTCAACAAAAAAGCATACTTCATAACATACAGAGCAAAAAACGGATTCGTCAAAAAAGCGATTGCGAGTTGAATTTTCTGATAGAATCCAAGTATGCCAAAAATATGGCCATTGATTTCAGTGATTACTCCAACTTTAAATGCAGAGAATGTTTTAGAAACTGAACTTAAGTCAATCGCAATGCAAGATTATCCACAAGATAAAATCGAAATAATAATAGCAGACGGCGGATCAACTGATTCCACTTTAGAAATTGCTAAAAGATATAATGCAAAAGTCTATCCAAATCCACTAAAAACAGGCGAAGCAGGAAAAGCAGTAGCTGTTAAAAAAGCCAAAGGTAAATACATTGCTTTAATTGATTCTGATAATATCCTTCCAAATAATTCTTGGCTAAAAGAAATGATCGAGCCACTAGTACAAAACTCTGACATTGCAGGTTCAGAGCCGTGGGCATTTACATATAGAAAAGAAGCTGGCTTTATTGAAAGATATTGTGCATTAATTGGTGCAAATGATCCGATTGTTTTATGGTACAAAAATTACGATAGATTAAATTTAGTTTCAGGAAAGTGGACAGGATCTAATGTAATACAAAAAGAACATGAAAAATGGATAGAAGTAACTTTAGAAAAAGGCAAAGAAGTTCCAACAATTGGAGCAAACGGTACAATATTTAGATCAAATTTTTTGCAAAGTGCAAATATTGGTGATTATCTTTTTGATATAGATGTTCTTATGTCCGAAGTTCAAAAACTAGGTGAAGTGAAATTTGCAAAAATAAAGACAGGAATCATACATACATACTGTGAATCAGATATTAAAAAATTCGGGCGGAAGCAAAAAAGGCGCATTTTGGATTACTATTTTTATAAATCAAAAGGACTTAGAAATACAGAGTGGGAATCAGAAGGTTCGAAATACGCAATCTTAAAATTCGCGATAGAAACAGCACTAATATTTCCGAATGTTTTCTACGCACTTAAAGGATTCCTCAAAAAACCAGACATTGCTTGGTTCTTTCATCCAATCGCTTGCCTAATAACTTTATATCAATATGCAACAGGAACCATTTCATTTAAAATAAATAAAGTTACAATGAAAAGAGATGGTTGGAAACAGTAAAAAATCCTCAATCAAAAATATAGAAATTTATATATTCACGTTGAAAATTGCACTGGCCATTATCGCATTAATTTTATTTACTAAAAGAACATGGGTTGGCGAGGATGCATTTATATTCTTTAGATACGTCGATAATTTAATCAATGGTCATGGTTTAGTTTTTAATATTGGAGAAAGAGTCGAAGGTTTTACTTCACCCTTGTGGGTATTTTTTCTTGCTGGAATACGGATAGCAACATCATTTGAACTAAGACAAATATCGATAATAGTCGGTCTTTTGCTATCAACTCTATCTATACTATTAATATTATTTTTTGACAGTAGTAAAAAACTTTTTATTCCTATTGGTGTAATTTTACTAATTACAAATTCTGCGTTTAGAGATTTTGCGACAAGTGGATTTGAAACTTCACTAACTTATATCCTACTAACTTTGCTTGCAATTCTAATTAAAAAGAACCATATATGGAAACACCCACTATATATTGGAACACTTTCCTCACTCTTATTTTTAAATAGACCGGAATCCTTATTATTTGTTTTTTACATTTTTATTGTTCTGTGCATAAACGGAATAATGCTGATACGAACAAAAGAAAGCTCAACCAAAATCCTTATTAACAAATTAATAAATTTCCTATTTCCTGTAATTTTAATAGTAGGCGGATATCAGATTTTCCGAATGGGATATTTCGCCTCCATGCTACCTAATACATTTTACGCAAAAAAAGGTGGGGATTTATATATGACGCAAGGAGTTTTTTACCTCAAAGACTTCGTCTCTGCATATTGGTTTTCATTCGCAATAATCTTTCTTGGTGCGGCAATTTTGATAAAATCAAAATTGCCGCTTAGCATACATAAATTAGCATTTGATAGAGAAATCCATGTGCTAATAATGTCACTTCTTCCACTTTTATACGTTCTGTATTCTGGCGGAGACTATATGCATGGGAGATCGCTCTTAATGACATATTTACTTGTATGTATTGCGATCAACACAGTCTTTGAGAAATATTCAAAAAAAACATTTTTATCATTTTTCTACTCTGCTGTTTCTATCATTATTATTTATTTAATATCTATTTCACAAATCCCAATCACTAATTCAGCTGGAAAACAAATAAATGGCATAAAAGATGAAAGATTTCATTTCGGTTTTGGGTATGACAAAGGAGAATTTAAGAAATACTTTAACGAAAGAATTACTGGCCAATTTAATTGGGCGAACAGAGGATATTATTATAAAGAATTAAGCGAATCATTAGGTGAACCAATTAGTGTTGTAATGGGAAATATCGGCTTTTTCGGATACGCAGCAGAAGGAAACGTTAATATAATGGGTAGTTCTCTTTCCGACCCATATTTGTCGAGATTTCCAATAAAGAAGAGAGGCACAATTGGGCATGAAGGCGAAGCTCACTATGATTACATATTTTCAAGAAAACCCAACTTTGCCTATACGCCTTATGTAATTTGGAATGAAGCGGCTCACTTCAAATATGAAAAGGCAGAACATTCAACTGCAATTGTGGGAGACGGCGATGGAAGCTTTATTCCTGTATTCGATTTATCAAACACTCAATTCATAGACAACTTCTCAAGGCTTATTGATAAGGATGTAAAAAATGAAATTGATATTTCCATAGTTAAATATTTAAATGAAGTATCAAAACAAAAACCTTTGAAGAACTTTAAAGACACGACTGATTTCTTTGGATTTTTAGCAACATATTGGGCCCCGTATGCGGGCCAAAGAGACAATGCTTTTTTTAATGATTTGAGAAAGCGTTTATGGGGAAACAATGTCTTAGGCGAATATGAAGTTTTTAATTTGAAACTTAAGGATAAGACGGATAATTTGTTATCTCACACAACATCTAATCTAGATTCTCAATCTTTTGTTGAAAATATAAAATTCGCAATTCAAAATGTTAGTAAAAACACTAATGAATATTATCCAATAATCTCAATTAATAACAAGAAAGAATTAAAACAAGAAGGCGTAATAGCTTCAGAAAGCATTATTTACGATGAGGTCTATAAAATATTCTACGTAACGCCAGGCCCACAACTAGGGGATATCAAGTTAAGTGTAAATACAAAAAAATACAACAGAGATACTTATGTTTTAAAGATAGTCTACAGAATTGCAAAATTTGAAAATTCATTGTCTGTTGCTTGTGAGAAATGCGAAGACAAAAAAATTATATACAATCATGATCAAACTATCTTAGGTGAAAGCCAGGACAAGATTGAGATATATTTAGATATAACAAAAGAGATTTTTGAAACTGGAGAAATTGCTATAGAATTAGATCGTCCACAAGGCCCAGCAGCTTTTGAAGTAGGAATAATTTCAGTGGAGGTTTTTTGATGAATAGCCACGAATTCGCAATTTCATTATCAATAGGCTCACAGGAGCTAGCACCTCAAGTCGATAAAATCATAGAAGTTTGCCAAGAAAGGGATGTTTCTCCAATTGTCGTTTTAGCTGGACATTGCAAGCTTGACCCACATGGTTCATCAATGGCAAAACAAACTGCAGAACAATATAAATATAACGGCATTGTTGTGCCATCGTTAGCAGAAAGCGGAACCTTCTCAATGGCGTATTTGCAAGGATGGCAAATTGGGGCGAACTTGGCGGCTAATGTTATTAGCCTTGATGCAGATGGGTCACACGATCCATATCAAATATTAGATTTCATTGACGCTTTACGACAGGGAAATAAAGCTGTAATGGGAAGTCGCAGAGTAGAAGGCTCTGTCAATAATTACCCACTTCGAAGAAGATTAATTTCTCAAATCGGGACTTTATTTGCAAACGCAATTTTGAATCCAAGTGATTTCCAATTAACTGATTTCACTAGTGGATTTGAGGGAATAAATTCACAAACTATACAAGCACTTTTCAAAAACTACCCACCTATAAATTGGATAAGTTCAACACATGGGCCGTATCATTTACAAAATACAGAATTAAGAATGAATTTACTTAGCTCGGGTGTTCCAATTCATAAAATCCCAATCACATATGGAACAGGCCGAATAGGCAAAAACCTTGAATTAGAATATCTATTTCAAGCATTTTATGGATTTACACTACTTGTAAGAAATAGAAAAAAACTTAGAGTTGTAACTTATATTAGATTTTATTATAGTAAAGGAACAATCATGCAAAAAGACTCTAGAATTTATATAGCAGGACACAACGGGTTAGTAGGTGTAGCGATAAAAAGATATCTTGAAAAAGATGGTTACACAAATTTATTATGTAGATCACATGCAGAATTGGATCTAACCGACGACTTAGCTGTGCAACATTTTTTTGAATCTGAAAAACCGGAATATGTTTTTTTATTTGCAGCCAAGGTCGGAGGAATTATTTCTAATCGTGACCACCCAGTAGAATTTTTATACGAAAATCTAAAAATTGAATTAAATGTCATTGGAAGCGCTCATAAATTCGCTGTTAAGAAATTAATGATGCCAGGATCTACATGCATTTATCCGAAACTCGCAGAACAACCACTTAAAGAGGAAAGTTTGTTAGCAGGTCCATTAGAACCAACAAACGAGGCCTATGCAATAGCAAAAATTGCAGGCATAAAACTTTGCCAATCATTTAACATGCAATATGGCACAAATTTCATATCAGTCATGCCAACAAGTATTTATGGACCAAACGATAATTTTGACCCTGCCGAATCACATGTTATACCGGCACTTATAAGAAGGTTCCATGATGCGAAAATTAACAAACTCGAATCTGTAGTAATGTGGGGGACAGGCACTCCAAGACGTGAATTTATGCATGTAGATGATATGGCAGATGCACTTGTATACCTTATGAACAATTATGACGGATCTGAACTTATTAATATTGGTATGGGAGACGACCTTCCTATTAACGATCTAGCAATCGCAATTTCAAAAGTTATTGGCTACGAAGGTAAGATCGAACATGATTTAACAAAACCAGATGGAACTCCAAGAAAACTTGTTGACACATCAAAACTTGATAAAACCGGATGGAAAGCTAAAATTAAGCTCGACGACGGCCTTAAAGAAACATATGAATGGTTTTTGGAGAATATTGTAAAATGAGCACAAAGCGAGCGTTAATAACTGGAATTACCGGTCAAGATGGTTCATATTTAGCCGAACTTCTTTTACAAAAAGGTTACGAGGTTCACGGGATAAGACGTAGAACAAGCCTTTTTAATTCGGCACGATTTGATCATCTATACGAAGAAGCACAAGATCCTGACGCTAAATTGCATCTTCACTATGGCGATCTATCTGACTCCTCTTCACTATATAAAATTGTTTCTGATGTAAAACCTGATGAAATTTATAATCTTGGAGCACAAAGTCATGTTGGCGTAAGTTTTAATATTCCAGAATATACAGGTGACGTAGTAGGTCTTGGAGTTGTAAGACTTCTTGAAGCAATAAAACAATCAGGATGTAATGCAAAATTCTATCAAGCATCATCGAGTGAAATGTTTGGAAAAGTTCTAGAAACACCACAAAAAGAGACAACACCGTTTTATCCAAGATCGCCATATGGTGTCGCGAAAGTTTATGCATACTGGATAACAAAGAACTACAGGGAAAGTTATGACATGTTTGCATGCAACGGAATACTCTTTAACCACGAATCTCCCCGTCGTGGCCGAACATTTGTAACACGTAAAATTACACGAACTGTTGCGTTGATATTACAAGATAAGTTAGAAACACTTTACTTGGGGAATTTAGACTCATCGCGCGACTGGGGTCACGCAAAAGATTATGTAAATGCAATGTGGCTAATGATGCAACACAAAACCCCAGATGATTATGTTATCGCTTCGGGTGAAACACATACAGTAAGGGAATTTGTTGAAAAAGCATTTAAATACGTAAACATTGACATAATTTGGAAAGGCAAAGGCGTAGATGAAATTGGGTTAGACAAAAAAACAAAAAAAATACTTGTGAAAATTGATCCAATCTATTTTAGACCAGCAGAAGTCGAATTATTACTCGGAGATCCGACTAAAGCAAAAAAAGAGCTTAAATGGAAAATGCGATATACTTTCGATGAAATGATAAATGAAATGATGGAATTTGACCTTACAAACGAAGCGAAAAAAAACGGATATTTAGATTATTAATTAATTGACGAAAAAAGCACATGAAAGTAAAAACAATAACCAAAGAAAAGCTTTTCAGAGAATACAACGCTGGGGTTGTTGACTTAGTTAAAGATGGAATATTCACAGAAGTTGATTATAGGGAAATGTGCGATGAATTCGGAATTCAAAATGTACAAACTAAGATGCTTCACATCGTAAAAGTAGAATTAATTAATGCAATAAAAAACCCAATCAAACTGCTGTTAAATTTAAAGAGAATATTAATGGAGCAACTCAACGGAATTAAGAAATTTTATGAAGACGACAACAGAGAATTAAATAATAAGTATCCTATATCTGATTATTCCATGAAAGCAAGTGTGATTAGGGCATTTAAACCAAAAAGTGTATTAGAAATTGGAACCTGGCATGGATGGGGGATTTCAGCAATCAAATTCGCTTGTCCAGAAGCAATTTGCTATACAATGAATCCAAAAGAAAATAAAGACGCAAACAACCCTATTAATGAAAAAGAAATAGGAAGAGTATATAAAAATTTAAAGTTGGATATAAAACAAATTTGGGCAGACAGTAAAACGTACGATTATAAGAGTATCAAATCCGTTGATGTCTGTTATATTGACGGCAATCATGAATATGATTACGCTCTAAGCGATTTAAAAAATTGCACAAATATTGCGAAAAAAGCTGTTATTTTAGATGATTATATTCCGTCACCAGATAGTAATAGGGGTTATGTTATGACGTGGGGATGGAATAATAAGGAAGTTGTAAACGCGCGGTTGATGACTATCTAAACGGTGACGGAGATAAACTTTACTCAAAAGCCTACTGGATTGAAGGAACCCCTATTTGTGTTTTAATAAAATAATTATGGAACAGATAGATATTCAACTCACAGCCGTACAAATTAGAAAATCAGTTGTAGAACTTATAACAAAATCAAAAGATGGCCATATTCCATCAGCACAATCAATGGTCGAAATATTGTTAGTGCTTTATCATAATATTTTAAATATAGATCCAAAAAATCCAACAGACGAAAATAGAGATAGATTTATCCTAAGCAAAGGACATGGATGTGCATCATTATATTCAATACTAGCCAATCTAGGATTTTTCCCTAAAGACGAATTGGAAAAATACGCAACTATAAACGGCATACTTGGTGGTCACCCAGAAATGCAAAAAGTTCCTGGAATCGAAGTTTCAACAGGATCACTCGGACATGGATTTCCAATGGGGGTTGGCATGGCAATGTCAGCAAAACTAAATAATCAGAAGCACAAAGTATATTGCGTAGTTGGCGATGGCGAATGCAACGAAGGAACTATATGGGAAGCTGCTAATATCTCCGCACATTTTAAACTTGATAACCTTGTTGTGATTGTTGATCACAACAAGCAACAAGCTAGTGGTGACGTTTTTGAAATAATGAATCCACACCTACTTTCTGAAAAGTGGAAATCATTTGGTTGGGAAACTATTGAGTTAGATGGACACAACATAGAAAGCCTACATAAAGCTTTTACATCACTTCCATTTAAATCTGGAAAACCTTCAGCAATAATTGCAAATACAATAAAAGGAAAAGGCATTTCATTTATGGAAAATGAAAGAAGATGGCATACAGCAATTCCAAACGAAGAAGAATTTAAATTAGCAATGGCAGAACTAGATGAACAAGAAAAACAACTAACGAAGATAAAAGGAGGCAGTAAAAAATGAGAAAAGCATTTGTGGAAGCGATATCAGAGATCCTAGACACTAATGAAAAAGCACTGCTTTTAATTGGCGATATTGGTGCATACCTTTTAAAAGATGTAACAGCAAAACACCCTAATAGAGTAATAAATATGGGAATAGCTGAAGCAGGCATGATGAGTGCGGCAGTTGGACTCGCGCTAGAAGGATGGATTCCTTTTGTTTATACAATAACACCGTTTGTAACTGCAAGAGCATATGACCAAATTAGAGCTGGTGTTGGATACCATGAAGCCAATGTAAAAATTGTTGGTGTTGGAAGCGGTCTTTCATATAGTGCACTTGGTGGAACACACCATTCAATAGAAGACATAGCAATAATGAGATCAATACCTGGAATGACAATCATCTCGCCTTCTGATGGTCCAGAAACAATTGAAGCAACAAAATCAATTGCAAAACATGTAGGCCCAACATATCTTAGGTTAATGCTAAATGTTCCCCTACTAGAAGTTAAAAAACGAAAACCATTTAAAATAGGAAATGCTGAAAAACTTTCGAAAGGAAAAGATATAACAATAATTGCAACAGGAGAACTTGTAAGAGAAGCACTTGAGGTTAAAGACATGTTAGTAAAAGATAAAATATCTACAAGCGTTATCAATATGAGCACGATTAAGCCAATTGATAGAAAAACTATAGAAAATGTTATGGATGAAAGTCCAATCATATTTACACTCGAAGAACACAATATTATAGGAGGATTGGGATCGGCAGTAGCAGAAGTTATTTCTGAATCAAAGCTAAAATCAAAACCACGATTAGTGCGACTCGGAATTCAAGATAAATTCACAAATAAATATGGCCATAAAAACGAACTCTACGAATATCTGAATCTTGACGCGAAAAGTTTATATAAAAGGGTTAAAAAGGAAATTAAAAATGGATAAACATCTTGAAATTATATATTCGGATATAAAAGAAATAGCTCACGAAATCTCAAATATTTCAAATAAACTTTCAGGCACGACAATAGTTATTACAGGTCCAAATGGTCTTTTAGCAAGCTACCTCGTTGACACAATAGCATACTTAAATTCCGAAAAAATTCTAGAAAAACCATGCAAGGTAATCGGCCTTCAAAGGTCGGAAATAGACAAAAATAGCAGACTTGGACATTTATTAAAACGAAAAGATATAAAACTCATCCAACATGACGTTATTGAACCATATAAATTCGCAGAAAAAATCGACTACATAATTCATTCGGCAGGAAGATCAGCCCCTGCAACTTTTCAAAGCGACCCACTTGGAACAATCGATGTAAACGTTAAAGGTGTTAGATGGCTTATTGATTTCGCAAAAGAAAATCCTGTAAAAAGCTTTTTATATATGAGTTCGGGTGAAACATATGGAAATCCAACACCTGAAAATATTCCAACTCCAGAAACATATGCAGGAAATGTATCAACATTCGCACCACGAGCATGCTACACAGAATCAAAAAGGCTCTCAGAAACGTTGTGCAATGTGTATTTCCAGCAGTATCAAATTCCAGTAAAAATAGCCCGACCATTCATAGTATATGGACCCGGACTTCCCATTACTGACAGAAGAGTCATGGCAGATTTTATGAGATTAGGAATCGAAGGAAAACCAATAGAAATGCTTTCAGAAGGTCTAGACAAAAGATCTTACTGCTATATTACAGATGCAACTGTTTTATTTTTTAGAATGCTGCTTTCAGATCATAACGGTGAAGCTTTCAACGTCGCAAACGACACAGAAGAAATAAGCATCAGAGACTTAGCAGAAAACATACATAATATATGCGGAATTAAAAGTCCCGTTACTGTAAAAAAGACAGAAGATACTAAATTCATATCAGATGCTCCTAAACGCGTTTTGCCTGATATCTCAAAAGCTAAAAAACTACTTGGATACAAACCAGAGATTGGGATTCGTGAAGGACTTAAAAGAACAATTGAATGGAATCGGGCTTTTTTCAAAAAATAATATGTATGACATAATTGACATTTTAGCTTGCCCAGTATGTGGAAACCCGGTAACTAAAACGAACAACAAACTCTCATGTTCAAATAATGATTGCAAGAAATCATATAGCCTCCTTTTCGATAACATATTTTCATTTTTAGACAATGACCAATCAGACGATACTGAACTTTCAATTGAAAAATGGGATGAATTTTATTCTGATAAAACAAAATTCAAGGACTATGAGAATAGATATCAGTTGTACGTGGAAGATAATTTTTCTAATGTTTATAGACAACTTTCAGAATATAAAAAATTCCAAAAAGGCAAAACAGTATTTTTAGAGATAGGTTGTGGGCCAATGTTTTTAGCTCGCGCCCTTTCAAGTAAATGTAAGTTTGTTGTAGGTATCGATTTTTCACTTGAAGCTCTAAAAACAGCACAAGTAATGCTTGAAAAAAATAAAATTAAAAACTATATATTGATACATGGAGATATCAAAAACATCCCAATTCAAGACAACTCTATAGATATATTATATGGAGGTGGCGTCATAGAGCATTTTACAGATACATATACAGCAATCAAAGAACTTCACAGGGTTTTAAAACCAAGCGGGATTTCTTTTAATACCGTTCCACATTTGAATATCGGATCATTAACCTATCGTCAAGTTTGGGGAAATATTCCTAATTTCCCAGTTTTAAAACAGATTGCAGAATTCATTCACATAAGACTCCTCAAATCTAAACATATGACTTTCGGATACGAGATGTCATTTCTTGCCTCGCATCTTAAATATCTGCACAAAAAGGCTGGATTTAGTAAGATCAAATCCACAAAATTTGAAACAAAATTAATGTTTGAATTTATACCTACAACATTTTTAAAACATTTATTTTCATGGCTTGCAAATAATAGTCCACTATTTTGGCCAATGATCAAAGTTATAGGAATTAAATAAAATGTGTGGCATAGCAGGAATCATAAATGGGAATAAAAACTCAAAAGAAACTTTGCAAAAAATGATGCATTCTATAAAGCATCGAGGCCCCGACGACAATGGAACATTTTGCGATGAACATGATGGTGTATATTTCGGATCACAAAGACTAAGCATCAACGACCTAAGCCCTAAAGGGAAAATGCCAATGTTTAATGAAGATAAATCAATTACAGTATGCCAAAATGGAGAAATATACAACTATCACGAATTGAAAAAAGCTTTATCTGCACACGGCCATAAATTTATTTCGGAATCTGATACAGAAGTTATAGTTCACGGATATGAAGAATGGGGGACAAACGTTTTTAGCAAACTCCAAGGTATGTTTGCAATCGCAATTTATGACATCAAAAATAATATAGTCATCCTCGCAAGAGATAGGATTGGTATAAAACCTTTGTACTATGTCAAATATGAAAATTCAATATATTTTTCGTCAGAAGCTAAATCATTTTCTTCAATTAAAGATTTTTCATTTGGAAATAATATTGACTATGAAAATGTTAATTTAATGTTGGGATTCATGTTTCTACCTAAATCCGATGAAACAATAGTCAAAGGAATAAAAAAATTAGAACCAGGTCATTTCATAAAAATTGACCTTAAAAAAAACTCATCGGGAGACATAAGCATACACAAATACTGGGATATAGAAGATTCAAGTAATAAATTAATCTCAAAAGACTTAAGTTTCGAGGATGCAGTAAATGAACTCGACGAACTATTACAAAAAACCGTTTCATCACATTTAATGTCTGATGTTCCACTTGGAGTTATGTTATCAGGAGGTCTTGATTCATCATTAATCACAGCCTTAGTAAAAAAATTATCAAAGTCAGAAACATTAACATTCACTGCTAAATTTGCTCATAAACTTAATGAAAGCAAAAACGCAAAAAATATAGCTAGTTACCTCAAAACAAACCACAGAGAAATTTTAATCGATACAAAAGACATAAGCGCAAATATAGAAAAGCATATAAGAAATTATGATGACCTAGCAACTTTTGATGGTGGACTTATAACGACAAAAATATTAAGTGATGAAATAAAAAAGCTTGGCGTGACAGTTCTACTTTTAGGGGAGGGAGCGGACGAAATTTTCGGGGGTTATTCTTGGTTCGGAATTTCACAACTCCCCTACTCTTTCTTGCCAGATATATTTAAATCTGCAATTTATTATTACGCAATATCAAGAAACGTAACATTTAATCCCCAAACATATTATTCCTATTGGAACAAAATGTTCAAATCAATGCACAATTCTGACACATTCAGAAATGTCAGCAACATGGAATTAAACACTCAGCTTCCAAACCATTTGTTAATGAAGGTAGACAAAGCAACAATGGCAGCGTCTATAGAAGCACGAGTTCCGTTTTTAGATCACAAAGTAGTAGAGTTTGCATATAATCTTCCTCGTGAATATAAACTTAAAGGAAATATGTACAATTTCAACTCTTCAAATGAAAAATATATATTAAGAAAAGTCGCCGAAAGATATCTACCACAAGAAGCCGTATGGAGAAAAAAACGAGGCTTTATGCTCCCAATGGGGCAAGTACTTGATTCAGACATATCAAAAGTCAAGGATTATATGTTTGCGAAAGATTCAATTTCATCAAAATTATTATCAAAGAAACAAGTGGAAAATTTATTTATAAAGTCCCCTATTGGAATTATGAAAATGCAAAAAGAATACTTAATTTGGAGATTATTCCTACTAGAAGTTTGGAAAAAGAAATATGCAAGATAAAAATGTATTATTTCTGGTTCACCGAATATTTAAAGACAATATAGTTAAAAGAGGTGGAGCAGATTACATTACAGATTTTTTAATTTCAAAAGGATATTCAATAATAACAATCGAACACCCTTTAGATGGCCCTCACAAGACATACATTAAAACTGATAAAGACACAAAAGCATTTTCACTCATTGGAAAAGGGCCAATAAGATGGATACAAGAAATTATATTCAATTTTATAAATGCTCCGCGTACGAATGTAGAATTGATAATTTCGGTAGATCCTCTTAATTTTTTATCAGCGTACTTAATAAAATTAATTAATAGGAGAAAGGCTAAAATATTATTTCATTCAATTGATTACTCTGAAAGTAGATTTGGAAACACTCTGCTTGATTCTGTATACAATTCTCTCTATTCGTTTGCCGTTAGAAATGCTGACGTTGTTACATATGTGAGTGAAATCATGGGAGGTAAAATTAAGGAGATAATAAAACTAAATGCAAAAACTAAAAATATCTTATTTCATCTTCCCAATTCACCTGAATTCACTAAAATTCCTAAAGTCGATATTTCCCAAAAAAACAAATATTCAATTGTATACAGTAAGTCGTTTATATCAAAAGAGGAATTAATACTATTGCAAAACGTCATAATGAGATTAAAAAAAGATTACCCGAAAATTATTCTACATATTGTCGGGAATATAGATGGTATTAATGGAACTACTAAAACAGATCTAAAGCGGAATTTAGTTATATATGGGTTAATTCCATACGAAAAAAACATAGAAATAATTAGTAATGCATACATAGGAATTGGTTGGTATGAAAATAAGTTTTCATTTGAAAAATATAATGATTCGTTAAAACTTAGAGAATATGCCGCCTCTGGAATTCCTGCGGTTTGTAATGATAAGACATCAACCGCGATAGAAATGGAAAAAGAAGGAGCCGGGATTGTAACAAATACAGTGGCGGAAATCGCTTCTGCGATTTCCGCCCTACTATCCGACGAGAAAAAATATTCCGAAATGCACAATAATGCAATTCAGTGGGCAAAAAAGAATGACAAATCAAAACTGCTTGAACAATTGCTCGATAAGTTGAATTTATGCTAAAAAATTTAAGAAATCTTCTTTATTTTATAATTCCCCTTTTAATAATAGTTTGGGTAGTATATATAAACAGATTTCCATCAGGATATGTATATAACAGCGGAGATTTTTCACAACCTATAAATTTGTCAAAACATTTCAACGAACTTTTTTATACATGGGGAGACGGAATTTCTGCACCCGGTGAAGGTGGCTCATTTTCATGGTTCGCGGCTAGTCCTTATTATTTCATGTTCTATCTTATTCCAACATATTTCGGACTTAATGATTCGCAAAATTTGTCTTTTGTATTATTTTGTTTTCTCACCTTATCTTATCTATCGTTTTATATATCACAAAGGCTCTTATTTAAAAAACGGGAAAACATATGTGACAAGCTCTTCCCTCTTCTATATTCAGTTAATATGACAACTTTATATTTTTTTACGTATACATGGGGGTTTTCGCATCATATTTTTTTATATATTACCTTACCAATTATAATTTCAACATTCTACCTGCTACTCCATAAATTCAAACTAAAATACTTATTTCTATACTTAATTGCGTTAATAACATCAATCCCAGGATTTACAAACCCAGCTTTTTTTGTAGGACTTGTTCTAATATTATCTTTATTCCTTTTAGGGCTAATTGCATTAAAAAGTATTTCTATCACTAAGTTTTTACTTTATAAAATTGCGATTATTAGTATAACGTCGTTACTAGCTCTTTCGTTTTGGATAATACCAACTATTCCATTGGTCGCACAGAACATGTCACAAATAACAGGAGGCATATTTAATCTGACAGACTGGCTAGTAATGCAGTCTTCTGACATTCTCTCAATTATGATTGGACTTCCAGGGTATCAAAATTTCCCACCGTTTAGCCACGAACAAATAGCCCTCTATTTCCTTCCGTTTATAAGCCTTATCACTTTAATTTACTTACTTTCAACGACAGAAGTAAATGTAAAAAATTCCAAGGTTTTAAAAATGATAATTGTTTTACTACTAATCGAAATCATTATATTTATAATCTTAAAAAAAGCTAAACCACCATTCGGAACTCAAACATTATATTTATTCTCAATACCTTTTTTAAGCACATTTAGAAGCTACGAAAAAATTGCCATATTCTTGCCATTTATAAATTTAATTTCTATATACGGATTACTATCGTTAAGGAACTTCAACACAAAGCTAATCATCATAGCCATTGCGTTAATGCTCCTTGCACCGTTTCCATTTTTACTTGGTGGAATTCAAACAAAATATAGCATTACGATTGGATCAGAAGATAAATCTAAAAATTATTTATCAGCAACATACTCCGGACTAGTCAAAATTCCTAATGATTATTATGAAACAGCAAACTATATAAACAGCATCGATAAAGCAGATACAAAAATTCAATCACTTCCATATAGTCCATTAAATACAACCGCATGGGTAAATTTTCCGAAATGGAAATTAATTGGATTTAATATTACCGATTTTTTATTCGACAAACCGATGTTAGCTACAAACTCATCACAATATGTTCTTCAAAACTGGATTCCACAGGAAGATTTAAATACTACAATACTAGACCCAATATGGTACATAAGACTTTTGTCATATTTTAATGTATCGCACATTACATATCACTTCGATGTAGATAACCAATTTATATACAAGTCATTTCCAAAGATTAAATCGCTTCAAGAAGCAAAAAATATTACAGAAATATTTTCCACAAAATATATAACATTGTATAAACTTTCGGAAAATCAAATACTTGCTAAGTTCTATGTCCCTCAAAAAGTAATTGTTACAAACAGTGAATTATCCTATTTTCCATACATTTTACTTCAAGAAGATTATCAAGATAAAAGCTTGTTTGTTTTTTCACAAACTGATGATAATAAATATAAGAATGTTCCTATAGAAAATGAATCTATACAGATTATAAAAGACAATTCGGCAACAGATTCTTGTATAGATTCATCATGTTATAACTTTAGTGTATCTGAAAATGGGAAGTATGAACTGCAACTTTCAACCGAAGGTTTTGCCACAAAGGAAATACAAAATACCTCAATCACTATCTTTGAAAGAGATAAATCCGATGGGTCAAATGAAAAAATATTTGAAGTTAACGACATAACCACTTTAGCTATTAATAATTATATTAAAATTGGTGATTTCATGTTAAGCAAAGATAATTCATACAACTTATCAATTCATTACAAACCTATAAATAATCTTTTTGATACAAAAGGAACTTGGACAAAATCCGATCTATTTGGCAATGACATTCAAGTTGTTTATAAGGATATAAAAAGTTGTTTTGCAGATCGCATATATATCTACAGCCAAAGCGAAAAATCTTCAGAAAAGTTTGGGTTTATAATTACGGAAGAACTTCCTGGCATATTTTCTACCGAAGATCCTGATATGACAGAATTAGAAGGAGAAAAAGAAACATTACCAACAATCCCTAATGTTTTATTCGAAGGAAATGGAAATACAGAATTTACCCCATTATTTTCAACTACTAATACATGCAAATTTTTTGTCGAGGAAAAAAATATAGATAAGTTTAAAGAAATCGATATTCACATAAAATATGAACCAAAATTATTAATTAAAAGGAAAATAATTCCTGATAACATAGTCAAAAACACACCAAGGCTGGATATAGAAAAAGTTAATCCAACAAAATATAGGTTGATTGTGGAAAAAACTTCGAGTCCATATTTCCTTGTATTCAACGAGAGTTACAACGACGAATGGGGTGTGTTTATAAACGAAAGCGGAAAACTTCACAAAATATCTAGTGATTCGCATTTTATGTCAAATGGCTTTTCGAATGGATGGATAATAAACCCAAATAACTTCCAGAATGAGAGTGAAAATACGTATGAATTAGTCATAGAATACAAACCTCAAAAATATTTCAAATCAGGAATAATAATGTCTATAGGAACGGTAATACTTCTAGCATTAATTATTTTAGTCAAAGCAGTGATTGTTAAAAAACATGGAATATAAAGGATTATTTAACTACACAAATACATGGATATTTATTCTTATTGTAATTGGATCGCTAATAGACATTTTTATCGTAAAAAGCTACATTTATGTAATAGAGTTATTATTAGTTATAGCGTGGATTTATATGCTTAAAGCATCATCTGCAGCAAAAATATTTACTGTTCCCATAATGTTATGGTATGTTATATTAATTCCAGTATGCTTGATATTTAGTAATGATTTATCCGCCCAAAAACTTTCTATATGGGTATTTTATCTCCTTTCTACATTTATAATTATTAAGTCAATTAGTGTAAGGAATATCAATGAAGAAAAACGAAAAGATCGTAATAAATTTAGGCTGTAGCGGGTCAAGGATTCCAGGATCAATTGGAGTTGATGTAATTCCAAGAGATGGAACGGTTGATATAGTACATAATTTAAATAAATACCCTTACCCTTTCAAAGAAAATTACGCTGATGAGATACATTTATACCACGTGCTTGAACATTTAGATGATTCAATCAAAACAATTGAAGAAATTTACAGGATATTAAAACCAGGTGGAATATTATATTTAAGAGTCCCACATTTTAGTAGCCTTTATGCGTGGGGCGATATAACACATAAAAAAGCTTTCTCTATATATGCTTTTGATATTTTCGATGCAAGCAGGGATTATAAAAAATGGGGATATACCAAAGCTAAATTTGACATCTTAACCAGAAAAATCAGATATTTTTATACATGGCCAAACGAAGACTGGTACATGAAATACATAGTCAAGCCAGACTGGCCATTTGGGGCCGGAATAATATTGAAACCAATTATTACTTTACTAAATTTTCTAATCAATTTGTCACCAGAAATATTCGAAAGATTTTGGTGCTATTGGGTTGGTGGCGCGGCTGAAATATATTTAATATTGAAAGCCAAAAAATAATGGGCTTGTTAGACACAAAGAATATCATGTAGAATGCAATATAGTTCACGAAGTTAATGCGGGAAGGAAAATTTAAAGTGGAAGATTTAAAAGTAAAATTAATAAAAGATACTTTCTACAACGAAGCACAAACAAAAAAAGAATTATGTGATTTCATAATGAAAACAGATCGTTTGAGTATGTGGACAGAGTGTAGAAAATTTGAAGATAATTTTGCAAAGCACCAGGGAGCAAAAAACTGCTCCATGTTCACAAGCGGAAGTACCGCAAACCTTGCATTAATTCAATCACTTATAAATCTAAAAAGATTAAAAAAAGGAGATACAGTTGCGTTTTCCGCTGTCACATGGTCAACCAATGTAATGCCAATGCTACAACTTGGATTAAATATTCATCCAGTTGATGTTGAAATTGATACCTTGAATAGTTCAGCTAAATTATTCGAAAAAGCATTAGAAGAAAACCCATCAATTAAAGCATTTTTTATAACCAATATTTTGGGATTTTGTTCTGATATAGATAAAATTGCTGATATATGCAAAAGTCGAGGAATTATCCTTATAGAAGATAATTGCGAATCCTTAGGAACTATTTATAAAGGTAAAAAACTTGGATCATATGGTCTTGCTGGGACCTTCTCATTTTATGTCGGACACCACATGTCAACAATTGAAGGTGGAACCTTATGCACAAACGATGAAGAACTAGACACTATGGTGAAAATAGTCAGGTCACATGGGATGGATAGAAATTTAGATGAGGATAGGAAAATAAAAATAAGAAATAAATTCAACCTCGATGATTTCTATTCACGATATACATTCTATACACTCGGATATAATCTAAGGCCAAATGAGATAAATGGATTTCTTGGTAATAATCAACTTCAATACATTGATGAAATCTTTAGAATCAGAAATGAAAATTTCAAACAATTTCTGTCTGCGGTGAATAAAAATGACGTTATTCCAATCAGATACGAACATATTGATTTTGTGTCGAATTTTGCATTCCCAGTAATATGCAAAGATAAAACTACATTAAATAAATATATAAGTGTGTTTGAAAAAGCAGGAATAGAAATAAGACCTGTGGTTAGCGGAAATATGATGAATCAATTGTTCATAAAAGATTATGTAGATGATAAAAAGTTCGCCTTACCAGGTGCACAAAAAATACACGAAGATGGATTTTATTTTGGGAATAATCCCGACATGACAAAAAAAGAGATCAATATAGTTATAAAAGCGTTTAAAGATGCCAGTAAGTAAAGTTACAAATATATCAATAAACGAATTTTTCAAAAAATTTGGCATAAAAGAAATTGACCTCGTTGATTTAGGTGTATTCAATGAAAATGATTTTAAGGAATTAGAAGAGATATTTGGTTATTTAAAGGGTGGCAAACGTCTTTCACATTTAGTTAATGGCATACCATATTTGATCTCGCACTTCTTTGAGTTGTTAGCAAACGCAGATCAGATAATATCGAATCAGTTCAAGGATATTAAAAAATATTCAACAGATCAAAAAATAAAACTAAAAAATAGATATCCAGTATCAGACTATATAATGAAGGCTAGTATTATTTCGGGATTTAAACCTAAAAGTATTTTAGAAATAGGGACATATTATGGTTGGGGAACGGCTTCTATCAAAGCAGCTTCACCAAAATCAACAATTTATACTATGAATCCAAAAGAAAATGAGAATGCGAATAATCCAATAAGTGAAACTGATATCGGCAAAATATATAGGAAGAAAAACCTGGACGCAAAACAAATCTGGGCAGATAGCACAAAATATGACTACAAAAAATTACCAGAAATTGATGTCACATACATTGATGGAAATCACGAATACGATTTTGTATATTCAGACCTTGTTAATACATCAAAGATAACCAAAAAGGCAATAGTACTAGATGACTATATACCATCAAAAGATAGTCCGCGAGGTGACGTCAGAGCTTGGGGAGAATGGAATAAATCTGTTGTATCAGCTATAGATAGCTTTTTAAATAAAAATGGTAAATTATTTAAGTATGCATACTGGATAGAAGAGACACCTATTTGTGTACTAATTAAATAAATATGGAAATAAATGCAAGCCAGTCTAAAAACTTTTTATATAATCTTTTAAAAATTCGTCTAGTCGATGAATATATTGCTGACGTGTATCCAACAGATGTTATCAAGTGCCCAATACACTTAAGTATTGGATCTGAAGCAGTTTCGGTTGGAATATGCTCTGCCCTCAAGAAAACTGATATGGTAATAGGCGGGCATCGTGGACACGGAATATACTTAGCAAAAGGCGGAGATCTTAATGAATTTATGGCTGAAATGTATGGTAGAGAAACTGGATGCTCTGGTGGAAAAGGCGGATCTATGCATTTAATTTCACTCGAAAACGGCCTTTTGGGCACAACACCAATACTTGGATCGACAATACCAATTGGAGTTGGCGCAGCACTATCATCAAAATTGAAAAAAAATGGCAAATTAACTGCAATCTTTTTTGGCGACGGAGCATCAGAAGAAGGCGTCTATTATGAAAGTTTAAACCTAGCCGCTCTATACAAACTCCCAGTAATTTTTGTATGCGAAAATAATAAATACTCGATATTTCAGGATCTAAAAGCAAGACAGCCTGTCGATAATTTATATAAAAAAGGAGAGGCGTTTGGTATTTCCGGAGAACGAGTCGATGGAAATAATGTTGAGGACGTCTTTTTAGCCGCAAAACGAGCAGTTAAAGTAGCTAAATCAGGAAAACCATATTTAATAGAATGTGTCACAAACAGATGGAGACAACACGTCGGGCCATTTTATGACCATGAAATTGGATTTGGAACTAAAGAAGAAATTGAGAAAATTATGTTAAACGAAGACCCAATTGCAAATTTATTAAAGAAGGCTAAAAAGGCGGGTTTTTTCGACGATAAATTTGTCGAAAAAACCCACAAACGAATTATTAAAGAAGTTACTAATTCAATCGAATTCGCAAATAAAAGCCCACTTCCGAGTATCGAAGAGTTGTATAGTCATATATATTAATTATGAGAGAATTATCCTACGGTGAAGCTATAAAAGAAGCAACTTTTCAAATGATGGAAAAAGATCCATCAATAATTGTTATGGGAGAAGGAGTAAATGATCCTACTGGAATGTTTGGATCAACTTCGGATTTATATAAAACATTTGGAAAAGAAAGACTAATAGATGTTCCAAATAGCGAAAATGCATTTACTGGGATGGCAATTGGTGCCGCCATGACAGGAATGCGACCAATTATCGTTCACCAAAGAAATGACTTTTTACTTTTAGCTATGGACCAAATGGCAAGCCAAGCGGCGAAATGGTCATATATGTTTTCAGGTAAAGCTCATGTTCCTGTCGTCATTCGAGCAGTAGTGGGACGTGGTTGGGGACAGGGAGCACAGCACTCGCAAAGTCTACAAAGTTTATTTATGCACTTTCCGGGATTAAAAGTCGTAATGCCAGCCACGGCATATGATGCAAAAGGCCTTCTTGTATCAGCACTCTCTGAAGAAAATAGCCCTATAATTATTATTGAACATAGATGGTTATACAAAGCTAAATGCGACGTTCCAGAAAAGATTTATTCAGTCCCGATTGGTAAAGCTAGTATCGCAAGAAAAGGTAAAGACGTAACAATTATTGCTACTTCATTAGCGGTTACAGATTCTTTAGTCGCAGCAGAAAAGCTAAAAGAATTAGGCATTTCTGCAGAAGTCATAGATTTAAGAACAGTACGTCCACTTGATATTGATACGATTAAAAAATCAGTGATAAAGACTCGAAATCTTATAATTGTGGATTCAGGTTGGAAAACATGTGGGGTATCTGCCGAGGTCGCAGCAGTAATAATGGAAGATCCAAAATCATTTATGGCTTTGAGATCGCCAATCAAACGCATTGCATGGGCCGAAACTCCAGCACCAACGACATATTCTTTAGAGAATATGTTTTACCCAACGCCAGAAACGATTGTCTCTGCAACGATTGAAACTCTAAAAGGCGAAGCAATTAATATCGAATCAAGATACGAGGAACAAAAATTTACAAAGAAACAATTTACTGGATCTTTCTAAAAAATTTATGAAATTCTCACAAGATATAATTAACAAAGACATAGAAAATATTATTGACCAAACGAAGAATGAAATTAATATACTTTCAGGAAAGACGGTATTAATAACTGGATCTAATGGATTACTCGGAAGTTACATCGTAGACACAATAAAATACCTAAATGACAATAATATTTTAAAACTTCCATGCAAAGTTATTGGATTAAATAGATCTGAAATCACGAGTTCATCTAGAAATTTCCACGCACTAGAAGATAAAAACTTTAGGTTCATCGAACACGACGTATCAATCTCACTACCTATAAATACTAAAATTGACTATATAATCCATTCAGCCGGATCATCAAGCCCCGCTGTTTTTCAAAAATATCCATTAAACACAATTGATGTGAATGTTAACGGAACTAGGTGGTTACTCGAACTTGCGAAAAAACAAAAAATAAAAAGCATGATATATCTAAGTAGCGGAGAAATTTATGGTAACCCTGATTCCGCAAATACACCGACACCAGAAACATATAACGGAAATTCTTCTCCATTTAATAAAAGAGCTTGCTATATAGAATCAAAAAGATTAGCTGAAACACTCTGCTATATTTATCATGAGAATTTTGATGTTCCTGTAAAAGTAGCTAGACCATTTGTAATTTATGGACCTGGAGTAAAAACGACAGACGGCAAGGTCTTATCTGATTTCATGAAGTATGCAATAGAAAATAAGCCAATCGAAATGCTAAGCGAAGGAAATGACTTAAGATCTGATTGTTATATCTCGGATGCCACGATTGCATTCCTGAAAATTTTATTATCAAATAAAAATGGCGAGGTATATAATGTTGGAAACGATAAAGAGGAATTTACGATAAAACAGTTAGCCGAAAAGATTCATAGAATCTGCAAAATAGAAACAAGTCCGGTTTATAAAGGGGCACCCATTCCAACTCATTTAAAAAGTGCTCCAAAACGGTTTTCAGCTGATATAACCAAAATCAGAAAAGACTTTGATTTCATGCCAAAAGTTAATCTAGAAACAGGCCTTAAAAATACAATTGAGTGGAATAAATTATTTATGAAACAAACATATGAAAGATAGAATTCCTGATACATTTATGGTCTCATGTGCAATATTGTGTAAAAAAGAAGGTATGGCGGAATACTTTAAAAAAAGATGCGAAAACTTTGCTTTAATTACTGTTATTCCTAAATACTCAAAAGGTCAAAAACCAAAATGTGAAATCTTCAAAAACGGTGAATTATTAAAGGCTTTTGATTTAATCACAATACCAGATTTCATATCTGATAAAAGCAAATACTTTGTTCACCTAGGGTACATATTTTCTATAATTTATGCAACATTTAAATTAAGAAAAAGATTTGAACTCTTCATAGGGGAAGGCCATATTTATTCATCAGCAGGAATTATCCTAAAATACTTAGGTTTTTTCAACAAAATAATATACTCCAGCGGTGATTATTTTGTTGACGTAAAATCGTTTCAAATAATTGATAAATTCTTAAGTAAGCACGTTGATGCTATATGGTCTGCATCTGATCGCATGTGCAAAGAAAGGCTCAAAAACATAGTGACAATAAACCCTAATGGAATACAACTAACAATGCCACTAGGAGTTGAGATGAAAAAAAACATAATCAAAGAAAATAAATTAGATACTAAAAATATATTATTTATAGGAAACATACAAGAACACCAAGGCCTAGATTTATTCATAGACTCAATGCCTGAACTTATTAAGAAATTTCCAGATATGAAGCTCGATGTTATTGGAACTGGAATGCATCAAAATAACATAAAAGAAAAAGTATCAAAATTAGATCTTACTAATTATGTGACATTTCATGGATTTATTGAATGTCAAGACAAGACCGATGAAATATTTTCAAAATGCGTTTGCGGAATTGCATTATATATCCCTGAACTTTCCGGATTTACAAAACTATCCGATCCTGGAAAAATTAAGGACTATTTATCAGCAGGGCTACCAGTAATAACAACAAAAGTTTTTAACTTCTCACAGGAAATTTCTAAAGAAAAAGCTGGAATAGTAATAGACTATAATAAAGATCAATTGATAAAAGCTGTAAAAACCATTGTGAAAGATCGCAAAACGTTAGTCAGCTACTCAGAAAATGCAGTCAAATTGGCTGAAAAGTACGAATGGGATAAGATTCTAGATCAAGTCTATACAAAAACTAATATCTTTTGGAAAAATCAATAGATGCAAAAATTAAAAAAAGTTCTATATATTGTAAATTTTTATGGAAGTCCACCTTTAAATTATTTCGAAAGATATACGAAAGAGTTTAATTTAGCTGAAATTTACATACTAAAGTTACCTGCAGTTAGATTAACAAAAGGAAAACTTTTTATAGACGCATCCATTATCGATTCAAACGGTAAAAAAAACGAAATTAATATCGATATTAAATTTCCCTTTCCTGCAGCAGGAATATTTCTAGCGCAATATATATTAAACTTTATTTTATTATTCAGACTTTTAGGGAAAATAAAGACGAAACAATTCGATATATGCATTGGAGAGACCTCATTTGGTAGTGCATGCGCATACCTATTAAGGAAATTAAAAAAAGTTAACTATTCGATTTACATGAACGGAGACATTTTACCTGACAGAAAAAATAAACAAATTTACTATTTTAATAATTCTAATAAATATTTTTCAAAATTAAATAAACTAGCAGATTCCATAATGATATATGGACAAATGTGGCTCAGGAAACTAGGAAGTAAATGCGATCTGATTTGGTATATTACCAATGAAATACGTGAGTGGGATATAAAAAATGGTATAAATGCTAAGAATTATTTTTTTGCTACGGCAGCAACAATTGACTTCAAAGAATTCCAAACTTATTCAAAAATTCCAAAGCAAAAAAATGTAATTGGATATATTGGCAGACTGGATGAATTTGCTGGACTAGATATTTCTATACAAAGTATAAAATATATAAAAAAATACATTCCTAACATTAGATTTGATATTGTAGGAGGAGGAAGTGCATCTGTAGAACATTATAAAGAAATAGCTAAATCACATGGAGTTTTAGACAACGTAAAATTCTATGGTTACGTACCTGAAATGAGCGATGCATTTGCAATATTAGCAAATGCATCGCTAGGGTTGGCTCTATATAAACCAGATAAAACAAATATATCGTTGGCAACCGATGTATCAAAAGTAAAGGAATATATAAAAGTTGGGCTGCCAGTTGTAATAACAAAAGATGGCCCATCAGTTGAAATTGAAATCAAAAAGTACAATTCTGGAATAGTTGTAGATTATGATGCAAAAAAAATCGCAGCAGCTATTGTTGATACTTTAGATGAGAATAACAAACTCAAATATTTTGAACTTCAAGAAGGATTAAAAAAACATGCAAAAATGTTAGATTATAAAAAACATTTCAAATATGTCTGGGAAGAAATTTTAAGATTATATGAAAATTCTTAAACTGCTCTCAAATTTATCCTCAAAAGAAAATCTGAACAAATTACTTGATTCAAGATTTTTTTATATATTGCTTCTAATTATATTAGGGCTAATGCCTATATTTTGGTTTTATCAGGACTATATAATAAGACCAGAAGAGCTTAGCTACATAAACTATTCATTTTTATTTGAAAAATATCTATATGCTTGGTCTACTCATACATCAAATGGATTACCAACTACTTACTCAAATCAACTAATACTTTTTCCAGTTGGTTTGTTGTATGCATTTTTCGAAAAAATACAAATCTCTGAGCAATTTATACAGAAAATAATCCTTGTATTCTTCTATGAATCAATCTTAATTTCTTCATATTTGCTTTTTTTAAAACTATCAAAAAGTAACAAATCTTCATTTCTGACATCTATCTTTTATTCATTTAATTTCTATACTCTTTCCATACCATTTTACACAGCAAAGATGATACAAATGGCAATATTTCCAATTATTTTTCAAACTACATTAAATTATATGGAAACAAAAAAGATTAAATATATCTTTATCAATTTTATATCATTATTTATATTTCAAGGCTTATTTTCAAACATCGCAAACGCTGCATCTACTATGATTGCTTATTTACTTGCAATTTTTTATTACCTTTATACATCTCGTCAAAAAGGCAATCTATTTGAACATACCAAACACTTAATAATGTTTTTCTTGGCAACACTCCCAATATTTATAAATATTGGTTTAATCTTCTATTATTCAATATTAAATACGAATCTGTACACAAAATTGAAAGAAACAAATGGGCTTGCGCACACCTTTCTATCTACATCAGTAGCAAAAATATTTATGATATTTCATGGAGCATGGTGGGAAGACTCTCAAGTGTATAATACCCTGTATACTCATTTTAACAATCCAATAATACTTATTTCATCGGTTGGTCTCTTCGTCTTTCTAATCTTTGGATTCTTAACTATTGATATAAAGAAACGAGATAGAAAGTCCTATATTTTTTGGTTTTTATGTTTCTGCATTTTTATTTTTTTCGTAAAAGGAATAAATCAACCGTTTGGCACAATATATAAATTAATCTTCTTTACTGTCCCAGGATTTTTTGTTTTCAGAGAACCATGGGCAAAGTTCACTCCATTATTAATTTTTTCTGGAAGTATAGTTTTTCTCTACGTTTTCAAATCTATTTCTAAATTTAAATATATACCAAAACTCATTTTCACTATGGTCTTGCTAATCGCACTACCATTTTTGACTGGAAACGCAATAAATCACTCTGGGTCTGGATACTCAGACACCGATATTCTAATTCCAAATTATTGGAAAGATTTTCATAAATGGTCAAAATCAAAAGAGAACCAAAATCTTAATATTTTCGAAACACCAGTAATTTACGAAACCCAAGAATACTACAATTGGCAAGGTTATGAGAAAGGGAATTTAACGGGATCTTTTGCGTATACTTATCTTTACAGCAATTCAATAAACAAGCTCGACGACCCAACTGGCATACACTACGAGTATTTAAAAACATATAGTCCAAAATTACTCTCAATATTCAATGTTGATTATATTTTAGATCAAAATGATGTTGTTAACGTTGGCACAAATAAAAATTATTCAATAGAGAATTTGTCTAAAAATAACATTGTAGAAAATGAGCCATTTCTTAGATTCGGCAAACTAGCATTATATAAACTAAAATCAGAATATATACTTCCAAGAATATACGTACCACAAAACGTGTATGAGTACAGAAGTAAAGATGAAACAATATTACCAACAATATTAAATATTTTCCCAGAAGATACATCTTCTGCTTATATTTCAGTAGTTGAAAAAAATAGTTCTTTCAAAGACTTATCCAACACCACTGTAACTGTAACTAATAAGGCCAACTCCAATATACAAACGCTGGACCAGTGGGACAATGGATGGGCATGGCCAATAGAAGTAAATGTATCTCCGAAGTCCACAAAATATAGGTTCGTAAGATTCTTTGAATACATAAAACAAAAAACTACCAGAAATCAGCTAGATAATATTGACCTAAGCCTTTGGCTTGCGGGAAAAAGGATTGAAGAAATCCGTGAATTCGATTTAAATTCACTTGAAAAAAAAGACCTGCTAGAGGACTTCACAAAGAAGATAGCATACATATCAGAAACCTTACGGAATTTTCCAGAAGTCGATAGAAACGAAAAATACTGGGGAACTGTAAAAAAATCTCAAATGTACATTAAAAGATTTATCCAAACTGGAGTACTACAAAAAACCGTATTTCTTGAAAAGAATCTTAACGAATTAAATTCTTTCCAATCATGGATAAACGAAAAGGTAAATCCATATTGCAAAATACAATGTTACGAAATCAATGCAACACAAACCGGTACATATCAAATTTATGTAAAAAATTCAGAAATAAGAAAGATTTGGCCGAACAAAGATGAACTGAATAATTACCATGACGGAATTATTACCTCAACGGTAAAAACAAATGAATTCAATTCAAGTTCGCCACAAACACTAACAGTCAAACCTTTTTATATTGAAGATATAAATTCCCCAGTAGAAATTGGGCAAGTAGATTTGCAAAAAGATGAAACATACTACATCGACCTATCATTTCTAGATTATATAAATATTGTAGATAAAGGACTATGGCAAGCACCTGATATTAATGAACAATCAGACTATGGAATTGAATTTACGCCACAATCAGTGATAAATGGGTATACATCTGAAGAAGGAGAAGATATAAGGATATGGAACAATACCATAAAATTCAAAAAACTTTCTGGATGGCATTCAAATACTTCTTATAAACTATCATTCAAGTACAAAGTTGATAATGGCAGACTTGGAGTTTTAATTTCAGAAAATGTATATGATATATCAGCAATATCAGAGGGGGAAATTGACGATAACTTTGAGGACATAGATGCTTCAGCCTTAATACAAAAGACCGCACTAAAAGAGTTAGTAGATACAAAATGTAACCACGATTTAGATAAAGAAAACTGCTGGATTAAATATGAAAAAGTTATTAATCCAAATAATTTGTCAATCGGAGCCTCAATATATTTCTATGCAACTCCTGATTCTAATAATTTCTCAAAAATTTTGGTTAAAGAAATAAATGTAGAACCCATAGCTGACTTAAAACCAATTCTAATTTTCAACAAAAATACAATCATAAATATCACTAATCCAGAAATAAGTTATAAAATGATAAATCCAGCTAAGTATACTTTGGAGGTTCGAAATGCTACATCACCATACGTCATTGTTTTTAGTCAGACTTTCCATAAAGGTTGGAAACTTTATCTTAACAATCAAGAAATTAGCAAAAGGCAACACGAAATTGCAAACGGATTTGCAAATGCCTGGCAAATAAACCTTGATGAAGTGGGAAATCAAAGCAATTACACATTAACTTTAGAATATTATCCGCAAAAAATACTGTACTATACGTGGGGCATAACAATAGTAATTTTCATACTATCAATACTTTATCTGTTATTTGAAATCATGTTTAATAAAAGCTATAAATTCGGAAATGAAGAACAAAAAAAATCAATATCAAGCCAATCATGGATAATTAGGTTCTTGTCGAAATTAAAAATAGGAAACATAAAAAAGATTAAACAACCGATTCTAATATTATGTATTTCAATTCTAATTTTGCTCGAATTAAGCAACTTTTCAAAACTATCCGACGGTATAATTTTCATATTAATATTACTATTAGTAGTAATTGTGAAATTAACTAGAATTGCTACTAAAAATTTAGTCTTTACCTCATTTTCACTTATCGTAATTATGACAATTTTGATATTACTTAAGGAAAATACATATTCTGAAATCTTTGCAATTCTTGCACTCACAATAATTACGATAACTTCATTTATAGAATTTACTAACAAAAATAAAAATGAATGATTTATTGATTTACTCAGATTTCTTCGGCGATAACGTAGGGAATATTATTAATGTAGCAAATGCAAATACACACATAACGATTAATGTTATTTTACTTTTTAATTTATTATTAATTTTTTTTTATATTAAATCGCGAATCTTTAAAAATTCCTATCTAATTGGATTATTGTTATTTTCGGTTTTATCTATCTCCCCTATCCGCATTCGGTACTCCATGGAATGGCCAAATCACGCAAACTGGGCATTGATCATTCTTTATTTGACTTTTTTACTAATGTTTTTGAAAAATCCATTTTCAAAAAGTTTTAAATATCCAATTCTTGCAGGGATTTTCTTTTGTGTTGCGTTAATCACAAACGCATACCATGGCGTGATGTTAGTTTTTGTTTCAATCCCTCTTTTTCTTTATTCTTTCTATATTTATCGTTCAGATATATTGAAAAAAGGAAATCTTTCAAAAGTTTTAACTAATTTTTTAGTATTTAGCGTTATTGTTTCTTCTGCAATTTATTATCAATATTATTTATTCTCTAAACCGATTCAATACGGAGACAACGCCCCAATAAGCGTTACTTCACTTTCCCGATCCCCTTCCGACCGCTTTGCTTTTTCGGCAAGGCCATGGAATTATTTGATTCCTGATATTGATCACCCTGTTTTTGGTGATTTAGCCGTTCGTGTAAACTTCTGGATTTGGCAACATCCTCC